>Ga0187847_10000019_pt1 | contig 180933 bp, 148 predicted proteins | sample June2016WEW_4_10_FD_132458 | JGI IMG/M metagenome (GOLD analysis project Ga0187847, IMG submission 132458) | Peatland microbial communities from SPRUCE experiment site at the Marcell Experimental Forest, Minnesota, USA - June2016WEW_4_10 | ecosystem: Environmental > Terrestrial > Soil >...
CGTGGCGAAAACCTTCCCCGCTTGCTTTTTGCCTTCGCAAGTTGCGTCCTGCGTCGCCGCGTACGTCATGACGACCGTGTCTTTATCGAGCCACATATAGGAGAAATCGGAGAGCGAGAAGCTCTTGACCACACATCTCGCGTCAGTCATACTTTTCAGAACCTGCTCCCTGCCCTTGAATACCCCTCCATCGGCGACGCTTATGGCGTTGTCGGGGGTAAACCCTTCCACGGGCTTGGCATCGTGGTCTTTCCACGCCTGCCAGCCAGCTTTTTCATTGCTTTCGAGTGCCTTCTCTACGGATGCGTTCATCTGCGAGAACAACGGGACTCCGGATAACAGCAGGGCGAAACCAAGTGCCGTTAAAGCGATTCGACGCATATTACTCCTCCAGTTCATGTAGTGACGAGAACTATAGATACGGCAAGAAATCGTGTCAACCAGCGAAAGCATTGGGATTCGGAAGCCGGAGTGATACGGCTTCGATGCGGATCACCCACGAACCATCCCTTGCCCTCGTCCTGCTGAGCCGACCTCCAGAAGCATGGCACAATGAAAGACGCCCAGGCTATTCTGCGTCATAAACACATCAAAACCACAGCTGAGGTCTATATGGACCATATTCCGGCTGGCGTAAGCAAGGCAATTGAGGCACGCACAGACGCGGATCTTCGCAGTGCGTAATAAGCAGCAGCGGAAATCTACGAGGGTTTTGCTGAATTTGGCTGGACAGTCAAACAGGAAGCCGTCTGTAAACTGATAAAAAGAATGGCTTTTCAGGTAGGACTCGAACCTACAACCCTCCGGTTAACAGCCGGGGAGCATATGCTGGAGTATATGTACTCTCAATGACTTAGACGGAGCACTTCGGTGTTTTTGGAGTGCTTTCGGCGATAAACGGTTCCAAAAACGGTTCCAAGTTTGGTCGCGGAGAACCGTTCGTGTGGCGCGCTGATTCCGATGTATTTGAAGCCTCTGATGCTCACTGCGAACGACGCACCGGAAGGTGGATTCGAATTTGCGTTAGAACACAAATTCGAGAAAATGCAGCGCACTGGCTGTGTGTAAGGCGATAGGTCGCCTAATTCCCGCGTAAATGTTGTGCACCGCGACAGTAGACCGCATTGGGATCAAACAGTTCATTGAGCCGCTGATAGAACGGATGTCCTGGAGCCGAAGGCAGCTCCGTATGAGCGATCCAAATGTCTTCTTGCTTTTCCCGCTGCTTGCGCGTCCCCATCGCCATATGCGCATTCTACGAATCCTACCTGTGGATCCTTCAATCTCTTTTGCTTACGCATCCGGACTTACACCCCGGGCTGTTAGCAGTCCGGGGTGGAAGTAACTGATTTTCGGCACGACCAGCCGCGCCGACCTGCGAGTCGAGCTTCGTGGTTCGATGACCATTTTCGTACAAGATATTGAGATTCGGCTTCCGGAGATCCGATTTCGATCTTCCCGACGAGTAAGTAGTAGATAAACTGCACAAAAGGCGTCCCCGCGAGGTCTTTCCACTGCCGCGGTGTGGGGCATCAATACCGATCGACGTGCGTTGGCGTCGACCGACGGCCGATGAGCTGGGAATCGCCGCCGTGAGAGAGTAACATTCCGCAGTCTTCTGGAAAAAGGCGCTTGAAGGAATATCGCACCTATACTAAAATTACAGATGCAATATATTGTAATACATGTTTATCTTCGATGCTTCGACGCTGATTCTGATTGCGAAGACCGAGACACTCGACTCCTTTCTGCGTGATGTCGGGCTCGAAGTTGCCATTCCGCTTGAAGTGGAGAAAGAGTGCTGCAGCGTTAAGAAATCGTTAGATGCCTTGATGATTCGAAAGGCGCTGGACGAATCGAGAATCAGAGTCGTCGCGGTCAAGGATCGGAGGCTCGTGGCCAAAGTGCAAGGAGACTTTGGCCTCGGCAGGGGCGAAGCAGAGGCGATCATCCTGGCTCTTGCGGAGAAAGCTCGAGTTTTGGGCATCGACGACAAAAATGGGATCAACGCGTGCAAGCTGCTCGGTGTCGCGTTTACGACGGCGATAGGCATCTTGGTGCGTATGCACGAAAAGCGATTACTCACGACGAGCGAAGCTCTCCTGAAACTTGAGGGGCTGGCAAAGCATGGCCGTTACAAAAAATCAATTTTGGAACACGCCAGGCGCAAACTGGAGACAGCGACATGACGAAGACAATGAGTATCCGAATGGATCGCGCGAATTTCGAATTTTTGAACGAGCTCACGAAGGAACAGCGAAGTGATCTTTCCAAATCTGTGCGGGATATGGTCACCCGGGGCAGAGTCTTATTAGGAGTGGAACGGTACAAGAATGGCGAAGCGTCGCTTGGCAAAGCGGCTGAGCTTGCTGGCGTGCCCCTGGGGCAGATGATGACGCTCCTGACCGAGTTCGGAGTGGAAAGCAGGATCGAAGATGACGATTATCTCCAAGGACTCGGAGCGATCCGAAAAGCGTGGTGATGATTTCCTGAAGGTCTTCGTTCAGAGCAGGCCGTCGTCGTGACAATCAAACTTAACTCCGGCGACATGGGCAGCGCCGACGAACGGCAACGCATTACCGCTCTGGAAGGCCAACTGGCGGACGCAATCAAGCGCTCTTCGACAGGCGAGTTCGACGGTGATGAGTACGGTGGTGGAATGTGCACCGTCTGCATGTATGGCCCAAGCGCGGAGCGATTGTTCGTGGCGGTATTGCCAGTGCTCAAGAAGTTCCGTGCTCCGAAAGGTTCGTATGTCGTAAAACGCTATGGGAAGCCCGGAGCCAGACAAGACCGTATCACGTCAAGCGACGAGTAGCATCCGTTTTTGCGCCGAATATGGGTTGTAGGTGAGTGCGATTTTACGTCAATTGACACTGGTGAGTACTTTACTCGGAGCGGAATCTAGGGCCGTCATCTTCAAATAGATCAGAGCGAAGCCTACAAACATCGTAGGTTCGACCACGGTAACGGCGATCATCGACGCGATGGTCAGAATCCACGCGAACCACGAAGGTAGTGGCACAGTATGATGAATAAACGATGCCAGCCAGAACGGACACATGGCTGCAACATAACCGCCGATTAGGGACTTCGCTAATAGCGCAGCAAGCGTCAATCACTTCCCCCGAGTCAGCTTGTCGCTACGAAACATCGCTTGCCCAACTCGGCAATCATCCAGAACAACCGCTGGTACTGCCAGAAAGAACCGCGACGCGACGAGAATCGCTAGGCCCACAAGTCCATACGAAACTACCAGAATCGGAAGGCCGGTAGGGTGCACTCGCCATTGATGCAGTACCCAGAACACACCTGTCATCAACAGCAGCGCAGCGGCTTCCGTCACAACTACGAGAACCAAGAGCAGCAGAGATAGGCGCAGAAAGGGACCCAACCGTTCACAAATATTCAGGAAAGACCGCCACGCTGATGCAGTGAACCCGGCTACGCTTTCTTCCACCGCAATGCAAGTAGCGCCGAAAACAAAAGAGAAGACTATCCAACTGAGAATCCATGCTGAATAATTGATAAGCCCAATCTCTAAGAACTCAGTTCTGTGCGCAAGCAGTTCAATGCCTCGTGGAAGGTGGCGTGAAATCTCTCGCACCTCGTTACGGGCTGTGATGATTGCAATCGTGGTGATTATCACGGCCGGAGCATTAATTGTGAAAAACAACCAGAAATGACTGTGATAAGTCCGAAGAACCTCAACTACAAAATCACCGACGCGTTCATCGTGCCCATCACCCGTTTGCAATCTTTCACTAGTAGTTGAGCGGCGCACATCGTGCCCATCTCCATCGTGTTGGGAGACGTCAGAATTGTCTGCGATTCTTATTGCACGTCTGGACATTTCGCCTTCGAGGGCGAGGCGTGCCTCAACAGCGAGATGTTCCGGCGCAACAGCCAACTGGATAAGTTCTTCGTCGCTCTTTGCTTGGTAAGCCTTTACGAAGTCCTGAACTTGCATCGACGAGATGGTAATTCATTTCTATACGGTAAGCGAGTTGCACAGTTGGCGAAACCAGATGGGATTGCGCTCATCGAGAATTGGCCGACCGTCTGCCCGGGTCAAAAAGCGCTATCACGATGTAACGCCAACCAATCCGGCGATGCCTATAATGGCCCGTCACAGACACTGCTGCTCCCCAGTGATACCATTGCCCGTGTCATTGAGGTGCCCTGATGCCAGCGACGTGGGAACTCGTATATCGCAGGGTTTTCTACATTCTCTTGTCGGTCGTTGCAGCCCTCGTTTTGTGGAGAGCTTTGCCCACCGTATGGGAATCACTGATGACAGGTGGATGGAGACCACGAGCAGCATTGGCTTTAATCGTCGGCTGGTATGTCATTATGCGGATAGCCGCCCGAACGAATCGCTTCCGTGCGCTCGTTGAGCGATGCCAGAGCAGCGGGTTGGCGTGTGGGCTATCTTTCCATCTGCTCCTCCTCGGTTTGCCGCTCGGCGTTTTCGCCTATCTGGCCCCGTTTCATCGTCGCGGAGATATGTTTGTCTCGATTGTGGTGATGTTGATTCTGATTTCTATTTTCGCTTGGCGTTCCACTCGCAAAATCCATTCCGACACTCTGCAATAGTGCCATGGCACGGTAACTGTCGGAATCAATCCACGATCTTTGCCTGATGAGCATCGCCCTGTTCTGTGCAACCCGAACTAGCGAGACGCTCGGGTTGACATGGAAGTCATACGCTGGGGACAAACTGATTCCGCTGAACACTGCCTTCGAAGGTCAGCTCTACGAGGGCAGGCTCAAAACACGGGAGAGCGGCAACGCGATCCCGATACCGGAAGATGTGATACCGATCATTGAGGCTTGGCGCAGCGTGTCGAATAACATTTCACCCGACGCGCTTATGTTTCCGACATTCGGCAGTGGCATCAGGAAAGGGAAAGTGGTGCCGCGTCAGGGACGGAACTTCCTCAAATGGAGAATCCATCCCATCGCCGACAAGCTGGGTATTCCAAGGAAACTCGTGACCTTTCAAGTGATGCGCCGCACGCTGGGAACGCACATGCAAGGGCACGGGACGATGAAGGACGCGCAGCAGATCTTGCGGCACGCCGGCATCAAGACCACGGCCGAGATTTACATGCAGGAAATTCAGGCGAGCGTGCGCTCGGCCATCAACTCTCGGACGCGGGAGATTTTCAGCCAGCGTACGACAGAACTGAGTCAACTGGAGAACCCGGTTTCTCACCAGAGGAAGCCCAATTCTCTCAAACCTCGGAACACAACGGTTCCAAACGGTTCCAAGTTGGGTTGCGGGGTATTTGCAAATGCATGAAAAGAATGGCTCCTCAGGTAGGACTCGAACCTACAACCCTCCGGTTAACAGCCGGATGCTCTGCCATTGAGCTACTGAGGAGTGATCGCACACCGCGCGTGCTTTCCAATAACAACAAAATCATATCAGACACCGCAGAGGATTGGAACCAGTGGTCACGCCTCTCAAAATTCCGCGTCGTCGTGTGGACTCCAAGATACGCTGACGGTGCGCCCGGCGCTCTGCGATTCTGCTAACCTAGTCGTCGGTGTTTCGTCCACAAAAGCAGTGAGGTTGTTCATGCCGGGAGGGTTGCGTTTGCTGACTGTCTTTCTGATTTTTCTTGCCGGTACCGCGGCTGCGATTTATGCCGACGATTCCACGACTCCCTCGGGTCCTCCGAAAGTCAAGGTTATCCCTGTCGAGGATACTGTCCAAGGGCACAAACTCGTCGATCCCTACCGCTACCTGGAAAATCCAGACGACCCCAACACCAAACTCTACGTCGAAAACGAACTGGCTTATACTCGCCGCATTCTGGACCCGCTTCCCGGACGGGACAAGATCAACTCCCGTCTCGCACAATTGCTGCAGATTGGCACCGTGGGATCTCCTCAAATCAGTGGCAGATATTACTTCTATACCCGCCGCGAAGGCAATCAGAATCAGCCCATCCTGTACGTCCGCGAAGGACTGAAGGGTGATGACCGGGTGCTTGTCGACGTAAACAAATTCGCGGCTGACGGAACGATTGCGCTCGACTGGTGGTATCCGTCAGAGGATGGCAAGTACGTTGCCTATGGAACGTCTCCGAGCGGATCGGAACAGAGTACCCTCCATATTGTGGAAAGCCAGACCGGCAAATTGCTGCCGGATACGATCGAGCGAACACGCTTCGCCAGTGTGGCATGGCTCAAGGACAGCTCCGCATTCTATTATGACCGAACCCCCCAAAAAGGCGAGGTCCCGGACGGAGAAGAGGTCTACCATGTCAAGGTTTTCTTCCACCGACTTGGAACCGATCCCGCCATGGATCCGCTGATCTTCGGCGAGGGGCGCAACCCGCAAGACATTCCGGGCGCCACTCTCTCCGACGACGGCCGCTGGCTGCTAATAGCCGTGTTTGAAGGATGGACGAAGACGGAACTGTACCTGAAAGATCTTCAATCGAAGGAACCTGCGCTAAAGATTACTACCGGCAAGGATTTTCTTTACAACGCGGATTTTTTTGAGGGCAAACTCTACATCACAACGAATGAAGATGCACCTCGCTCTCACGTTTTTGTTGTAGAGGCAACCAACGCCCAACGCGAAAACTGGAAAGAAATAATTCCGCAGACCGATGCCGTACTGCAGACCGTGAGCGTGACCGGCGGCAAGCTTTTGGCGCAGTACGAGCACAACGCGACCTCGGAGTTGAAGCTCTTTGCGCTCGATGGCAAGAAGCTCGCAGAGATTCCGCTGCCGGCCATTGGATCTGTTTTCAGTGCCTCCGGTCGTTATGACCGCCCCGAGATCTTTTTCGGATTCCAGTCTTTCACCGCGCCCCCGTCCATTTATAGAGTGGATTTGAGCGAAGTCAAAAGTGCGCTGTGGGCAAAAGTTGATGCTCCCTCTATCGATCCCTTCGCCTACGAAGTGCAACAAGTCTGGTACTCCTCTAAAGACGGCACTAAGGTCCCGATGTTCGTTGTCAGCAGAAAAGGAATCGAGAAGAATGGCAAGAACCCGACATTGCTGACCGGCTATGGCGGCTTTAACGTTTCGCTAACTCCGAGTTTCAGCCGCACGATGTATCTCTGGATGGAATATGGCGGCATCTTTGCCGTCGCCAACCTCCGCGGCGGCGCCGAGTTTGGCGAAGACTGGCACCGCGGCGGTATGCTCGAGAAAAAGCAGAACGTTTTTGACGACTTCATCGCGGCCGGCGAATATCTAATTTCCCAGAAATACACTGACAAAGATCACCTCGCGATTCAAGGCGGCTCCAACGGTGGCCTCCTGATGGGAGCCATGATCACGCAGCGTCCGGACCTGTTCCGCGCGGTGGTGTGCCAGGTCCCCCTGCTGGACATGCTGCGCTACCAGCATTTTCAGATCGCAAAACTCTGGATCCCCGAATACGGCTCGGCTGACGACGCCAAACAATTCGATTGGCTCTACGCTTATTCTCCCTATCATCACGTAGAGCCAGGCCATGACTATCCCGCCATCCTCTTTATGACCGGCGATACCGATACTCGCGTCGATCCCATGCACGCCAAGAAAATGGCCGCGCTCATGCAATCCCTGGCCAAGAACGGCGCGAGCAGAGACAAGCCGATTCTACTGCGCATCGAGACCAAAGCCGGGCACGGCCAAGGCAAGCCCGTGGTCAAGCAGATCGAAGAGAGCACCGATATGTATTCATTCCTGTTCTGGCAGCTGGGCATAAAACCATAATCTACACGATGAAGGTGTGGGGAACCGGGCGTACACGCGCCCAGCCAGGGTCCGTCCTGAACCACTGCGGAGCGAACGGGAACATTGGTCCGTGCGACATATCTATGGCCTCGAGACCAGCGTCCCTGGATCCACGCCCGAGCGATCTCCGGACGGCTCCTGGTGACGCCTCATGGGACCTGTCCAAGCATCCTCGCAGAGTTGCCGCTTTGCACAATCCCGAAGTCGCCGGCGAGCTCCCGATTTCGGGTGTGCTCTCCGGCGCTCTCTGTGGTTAAATGTTATCGATGCCGACCGAGCAAAAAATCCGCGTTCTAGTTGCAAAGCCCGGCCTTGATGGCCACGACCGCGGCGCCAAGGTGATCGCCCGCGCCCTCCGCGACGCCGGCATGGAAGTCATCTATACCGGCCTGCGCCAGACGCCTGAGATGGTCGTAAACGCCTCGCTCCAAGAAGACGTGCAAGTCATCGGACTCTCGATTCTCTCGGGTGCGCACAACGCCATTGTTCCGCGTGTGATGGAGCTGCTAAAGCAAAATAAAATGGACGATGTGCTCGTGCTAGTCGGTGGAATCATCCCCGATCAGGATATCGAGGGCCTCAAGAAACTTGGGGTGGCCGCCATCTTCCAGCCCGGTACTCCGATGGACGACATCGTAAAGTTCATCCGGGAACACGTGAAGCCTCAGAGCGTGACGACTGTCTAGGCTTGCTTCTGTGTCTTCTTCCTTTTTCCGCATCGAAGCGAGAGGCCATGCGCAGATCCTCCGTCTTACTTCAGCGGATGGCACCAATCGTCTCACGCGCACCTGTGTGCTGGCGATGACGGTTACGATCGACGGGGCGAGAAGAAAACACAGCCCATTGATCATCGCGGGTAATCGCCAGTTCTTCTCGGTGGGCGCGGACCTCAAAGAAATCGCCGCATTAACGGGCCCCGAAGCTTACGAGTTCTCCGCCTTGGGCCAGTCACTCATGAACGCCATTGCCAGTCACCCCGCGCCGATCCTTGCCGCAGTCGAGGGGCACTGCATGGGTGGAGGCCTTGATCTTGCGCTTGCGTGTCACCGCAGAATTGCAGCTCCGCATGCCGTTTTCGGGCATCGCGGCGCCGCTCTCGGTCTCATGACCGGCTGGGGAGGCACGCAACGCTTGCCGCGGTTGATCGGGAAGCAGAGGGCACTGGAACTTTTTGTGGCCGCGGAGAGGATCTCCGGGGTGCGAGCGTTCGAGATTGGGTTAGCTGACGCGGTTGCAGACGATCCTGTTGCAGGGGCGATCCGGGAAATCAATCAGTTATCTTGAACCCGCGAGGCTGGCTCTCAGACATTGGAACCGTGTGTTTGATCGGTGAGAGATCGTCGGACAAGACGATCAAAGCCAAAATAGCGCAGGCTCATCAGGTTTTCAACCCACTGATTCGGCCAGCCGGACGGGACGAGATTTCACGGGGAATGATACCTCGGCTGCCGAGGCCAATGGGCGCGCGCTTAGTCCGAACGATCCGGAGTTTACAACACCAGCGACCAGTTCAAAAATGCCCACATCCATATCAAATTCAGAAAGGCGAGCGACGACAGGCAGAACCAGAACCGCCTCTTATTGGAACCTTCCGAGTACGCTCCAGCGGTCAAGAACACCGGATACATCATCAGCATATATCGCAACCCCCCGAGTAGTGGGCGCCCCGTGTACATGAACATCTGCAGACAGACTGCCCACACGAACACCCTGTCCTCAATTCTCATTCGAGTGCCGGGTCGCAAGCTGACGATAACGGCGGCGATTACCAGCCCCACTTTGATGGCGAGAACTACGTCGTGCTGGACCACGATCAACTGCCATACTTCTTCAGCGCTTCTCCAGGGCGGAGCCATGGTCATGCCTTGGTAGAGTCGATAGGCGTCGACGACACGGATTCTCCCTGACCACCGCAGCCAACCCCAGTACCCGATCAGACCAAGCGGCGTGAGTGCCACGACGAGGGAGCGAACTTGACGGCTGCGGATCGCGATGACCGCAAGCGGGACGAAAACCAACACTCCAGTCGGCCTCGAAACCCCAGCCAGAAAGCCGCAAACGGTTGCTGATTCCCAGCGTGCTTGACGCGCGAAAACGACGGCCCACAACACCAGGGCAATGGTTAACGAATCCGCATAGCCCGCAAAAAGCACGAAACTGGTTGGCCACATCGCGAGTAGCAGGACGATCCGAAGTCGTTCCGGATCGGGCCGATCGGCGGCCATGCGAAGTATGCCCCAAAACAAAAAGAAGGTGGCAAGGGTAGAAACCAGCAGCGCAGCTGCAATCGCAGGCATCAGCAGGCTCACCAGCCGGATTGATGCCGGATAGAGAGGATAAAAAATCACCGCCATTGGACGGTCGTATCCGTGTTCGGCGATACGTAAGAACCAGAGGGTATCGAAGCGATCCCAGATGTCGAGCAACGCATAATGTAATCCATGCGGCGCCGGCAGATTATCGGTGAGTTGGTTGCTGCGAATAGCCGCCAGCTTCGGGTGCAGAAATGGAGAAAACGCCGCTGCCAACGCGGTATAGAAGATACGCAGAGCCGCGGTTACCACAGCCGCAGTCCGCCAGTCGGGTCGAGACGGGAGCTTCCGAAACATGGTTCGATTGTAGCGTCCGCGTCGCGCGGCGCTGGTATAGTAAGTAGTTTCGTAGATATTTCACTCCGCCCTCATGCACGAACGAATCGAATCCACCGCCATCACGGTCAACAACATCCTCCCCACCAAGGTTGACCCCAGTTCCCTTCGTTTCGAATCGAACATGCGGTCGCTGGCCGACCTGGTCGCCCGGCTTCGCAACGAAGAGGAGAAGATCCGCGAAGGTGGGGGGCCGAAAGCCATCGAGAGCCAGCACTCCAAGTCGCGCCTGACTGCACGCGAGCGCATCAATCTGCTTGCCGATCCCGGCTCCTTTTTTGAACTCGGTCTGTACGCCGCGCACCGGATGTATGAAGAATGGGGCGGCGCGCCGGCGGCCGGTGTGATCACCGGACTGGCACGTGTGCAAACTCGCATGGTGATGCTCATCGTCAACGACGCCACGGTCAAGGCGGGAGCGTTCTTCCCCATGACCTCGAAAAAAGTTATCCGTGCGCAGAATATAGCCATCGAAAATCGCGTTCCGACGATTTACCTGGTGGATTCCGCGGGAGTGTTCTTGCCTCTTCAAGAGGACGTCTTTCCAGATACAGACGATTTTGGCCGCGTCTTTCGCAACAATGCGGTCATGTCGGCGATGGGGATTCCGCAGATCGCGGCAATCATGGGCATGTGCGTCGCCGGCGGCGGATATCTCCCGGTGATGTGCGATCACGTCCTCATGACCGACGGCAGCGGGCTTTTCCTCGCCGGTCCCGCACTCGTGCAAGCCGCCATCGGGCAAAAAGTGTCGGCCGAGGAATTGGGAGGCGCGGCGATGCACTCCGCCATCAGCGGCACAGTTGATTTTCGCGAGGCGAACGACGAAGCGTGTATTGCCCGGATTCGATCTCTCATCGAAAAGTGGGGATACCGACGGCAATCGCCATGGGATCGAAAGAAACCGGTTGATCCGGCTATGCCGGCTGAGGAAATCTATGGAATCTATGATGCCTCGCCGGCGCGCCCCTACGACATGAAGGAGATTCTGGCGCGCATTATCGACGAAAGTCGCTTGGACGAATACAAGCCTGAGTATGGCAAGACGCTGATCTGCGGCTATGCACGAATTGGAGGCTTTGCCGTCGGCATCGTAGCAAACCAAAAACTGCATGCGCACCAGACCGATCACGAAGGCCATAAACGGGTCGAGTTTGGCGGCGTCATCTATACAGAGTCTGCCGAAAAAGCTGCCCGCTTCATCATGGACTGCAACCAAAATCTGATCCCGCTGGTCTTTTTCCACGATGTCAACGGCTTCATGGTGGGCCGCGATGCGGAATGGAGCGGCATTATCAAGGCGGGCGCGAAGATGGTGAACGCTGTATCGAACTCCGTCGTCCCCAAAATTGCAGTGATCGTAGGCGGGTCCTTCGGCGCTGGACACTACGCCATGTGCGGCAAGGCCTTCGATCCGCGCATGGTCTTTGCGTGGCCTACGGCGAAGTACGCGGTGATGAGCGGAGACGCCGCGGCCGGCACGCTGGTCGAAATCAAGGTGAAGCAACTGGAGCGCAGCGGCAAGAAGTTGAGCGGCCAGGAAAGAAAAGAACTTTTTGATTCGACCAAGAAGACATACGAAGAGCAGACGGATCCACGCTACGGGGCGGCCCGCTTGTGGATTGACAGAATTATCGACCCCATGGAGACGCGGCAAGCCATCACGCAGGCGTTGGAGGCGGCGTCGTTGAATCCGGAGGTGGAGGAGTTTAAGGTGGGAGTGCTGCAAACATGATGGGGTACCCGGATCCTCGGCCGGTCGGGCGATCTGCAAGCTCCGAGGATTCGATGGACGAGACGATTGCTGACAGCCATGAATGAAGCCGTGAAGCTTATCGAATGTCCCCGCGATGCCTGGCAAGGTCTCAAGGGGCAGATTCCCGCGGATCTGAAGATCAACTATCTCCAGGCCCTGATCTCTGCCGGTTTCAAGCATATCGACGCGGTCAGCTTCGTGTCTCCGAATATCGTTCCGCAGATGGCCGATTCGGAAGAAGTTCTGCGGGAACTCGATCCGCCCGACGATGTTGAAATCATCGGCATCGTGGTCAACGAAAAAGGTGCGCAGCGCGCGATTGCGACCGAAGCCGTGCGCACGCTAGGTTTTCCGTACTCGATTTCGCCGACATTTCTGCAGAACAATCAACGGCAAACGCTAGAAGATGCGATCGAGGAACTGGAGAAGATCGAGAAGAAAGCCGATGAAGCCGGGCTCGAAACCGTCGTCTACGTCTCGATGGCGTTCGGCAATCCCTATGGCGACGATTGGAGCGTCGATGAAGTGGTTGCGGCGGTGGGTCTGCTCGAGTTGCAGGAGATTCGCACGATCTCGCTCGCCGATACCGTAGGCATCGCGCCGCCCGACAAAATTCAGGAAGTCGTATCTGCCGTGATGGCTGAGTACGGATACCTGGAAATCGGAGTTCACCTGCATTGCCGGCCTGACCAGGCTGCTGGCAAGATCCTCGCGGCCTACAATGCTGGCTGCCGCCGCTTCGATTCCGCGATCGGCGGACTCGGCGGATGTCCCTTCGCTCAGGATGCGCTGATTGGGAATATTCCGACGGAGGCCGCGCTGGACAGCCTGCGCACGCTGGGCGCGCAGTTGCCAGCGCTCAAAGCGCTGGACACATTGTTGAGGGCGACTGCCGAGATCGGCGCGAGGTACAAAACTTCCACCGACGCCGACTGACAAGCCCTGAGAAGCGCCATGAACTATGAAACGTTACATCTCGCCTTCGACTCGGAGATCGCCACCCTCACTCTCAGTCGACCCGACAAGCGCAACGCGATCAGCTACGAACTTATCGACGACCTGAGAAGAGCTCTTGAGGAAGTCAAAGACTCCTCCGCCCGCGTCCTGATCGTTACCGGAGCGGGGAAGGCGTTTTGCTCCGGCATGGACCTCGACAACCTGAAAGCCCTTATCGGCCGCACGCCGGGTCAGAATATGGAAGACTCGCGAACCATGGCGAGCCTGTTCCGTTCGCTGTATGAATTTCCCAAGCCGACCATTGCCGCGGTAAACGGCGCGGCCATCGCCGGCGGTACCGGACTGGCTCTGCTCTGCGACTTCACGCTTGCCGTGCCGGAAGCCAAATTTGGTTACACCGAGGTCCGGATCGGATTCGTGCCCGCAATTGTCGCCACTTTTCTCCTGCGGCAGGTAGGCGAAAAAACCGCCCGTGACCTGCTCCTCACCGGGCGCATTTTCGATGCCGCGGAGGCGCTGAAACTGGGCCTGATCAACGAAATTGTCCCTCCGGCTAGGTTGCTCGATCGGAGCCGGGAGTTCGCAGCTCAATTGACAGAAAATAGCCCGCTCTCGCTTTTCCGCACCAAGCGATTACTGATCGATCATGCACGCGCCGAACTCGATGGCCAAATGGAAGCGGCCATCCGCGAAAATGCCGGCATCCGCGCGAGTGCTGACTTTCGAGAAGGAATCACGTCGTTTCTGGAAAAGCGCGGGCCAAAATGGACGGGCCGATGAGACTTTCCCCCGCCTCGAGCTCCGACAAAGAAAGACCATCGGCGGTGAATGAGACCCACATCCGCGTCCGCTATGCAGAAACCGATCAGATGGGCGTGGTCTATCACGCGAACCATTTCATCTGGTTCGAAGTCGGGCGGGTCGAACTTCTCCGGCAATTCGGCTTTAGCTATCGAAAGATGGAGCGAGAGGACGACTGTTTCATCGCGGTGGTCGATGCGCAGTGCCGCTACAAGGCTCCCGTGCACTATGATGACGAGGTCGTGGTGCGCACCTGCATGAAGCATGTACGCGAGAAAGTGATCCGTTTCGGATACCAGCTGCGGCGGGCCGAAACGGGTCAGTTGCTGGCCGAAGGCGAGACCACGCACATCGTCGCCGATTCCAAGATGAAACCCCGCGCCCTGCCGGAAAAATACATGAAGGTATTTCGCACCGCCGTGAGCAGCCCCTAGCAGTCCTGCTTATTCGAAGGTTTGTGCAGCCCTGCTGATCGACGCTCGGATATGAAATACGATCAATAACTGGGACGGAGACCCGGAAACTGCCTTGAAAGCCCTGCATATCAATGGAAACGATTTGACTCTGGAGGCGGTACGAGAAGTCGCCGTCCAAAAGCGGCCCGTGATTCTCGATTCCGATGCCCGCCTGGCCGTCAACCGCGCCCGCGCCGTCGTCGACGCGCTCGTTGCCAACAACCAGGTCTCTTATGCCATCACGACCGGTGTCGGTAAGCTAAGCGACGTGCACATCGTCGGCGATCAAGTTCGCGAGCTGCAAGTAAATCTGGTACGTTCGCATGCCGTCGGTGTCGGCGAGCCGCTTGCCGTCTCCGAGACCCGGGCTATGATGCTACTGCGCGCCAACTCGCTTTCGAAGGGCAGCTCGGGTGTGCGCGCCATCATCATCGACACCCTCTGCGAGATGCTCAATCGCGGCGTCACTCCCATGGTTCCATCGCAGGGAAGCGTGGGAGCGAGTGGGGATCTCGCGCCGTTGGCCCACTTGGCGCTGGCCTTGATCGGCGAAGGTGAATGTATTGACCAGCTAGGTGGGCGGCAAGGCAGCGGCGAGGCGTTGAAGCATGCGCAAATTGAGCCCCTGGCTCTCGAAGCCAAGGAGGCGGTGTCGCTCATCAATGGCACCCAGGCGATGCTGGCCATTGGCATTCTGATGTTGCTCGACGGCGAAACATTGGTCGACACCGCCGACGTGATCGGCGCGATGGCATGCGACGCGCTCAAAGGAACGAACGTCGCGTTTGACGAGCGCATTCAAAGGGCGCGCCCGCATGCCGGACAAATCAAGACGGCGGCGAACCTGCGCCAACTGCTCGATCAAAGCCAGATCCGCGACTCGCATCGCGAGTGTGGCCGCGTGCAGGACGCCTATTCGCTACGTTGTATGCCGCAGGTGCACGGTGCAGTGCGCGACACGCTTGCCCATTGCCGCGCGGTGTTGGAGACTGAGACCAACTCGGCGGTCGACAACCCTCTGGTGTTTGTAAAAAATCCGAAAGCGATGGACAGCGAAGGGGACGTGCTCTCCGGCGGAAATTTCCATGGCGAACCACTGGCGTTCGCGCTCGACTTTCTGGCGATTGCCCTGAGCGCGCTCGCCGGCATCAGCGAGCGGCGGCTGGAGCGAATGGTGAATCCCGCTCTCAGTGAAGGATTACCGCCATTTCTCGCCGCAGGTGCGGGCATGAACTCGGGCTTCATGATGCCGCAAGTCACCGCCGCCGCACTGGTCAGCGAGAACAAAGTGTGGGCGCATCCCGCGTCGGTCGATTCGATCACCACCTCGGGTAACAAAGAGGACTTCGTCTCGATGGGCATGATCGCAGCGAACAAGCTGAAGAAGGTGATCGAGAACACACGCAATGTTCTCGCCATCGAAGCTATGGCGGCGGCGCAGGCTATTGACTTCCTGGCACCGCTCAGGACGTCCAAACCTTTGCAGCACGCGCACGCAGCGATCCGCTTGGTGTGCGCGACCATGGAGAGAGACCGCGTAATGTATCAGGATTTCGCGCGCATCGCGGATCTCATTGCCAGCGGGGAACTGGCCCGATTGGTGCGCTAGTTGCTGTCTCGGCCCGAAATCAGCCGCGTTGTGTCGCCGGAAACCCTGCAGCACCACCCGTGGCGTCAGCCAGCGAAGGCGGGAGTGGGCTGTTTGTTGCCCGATCACTCGCGACCGCCTCGAGGATCGAGTTCAATCCTCGGGCATTCGCGAGATCGGAGAGCGATAAGCTGATCCCGCACTCGACACGGGTGCGAACACTTGCATTTTCACCGCAAAGTCTCGCCGCTTTTGCCGAACCGCAAATTCATCGTATACACGTAATTGGACGACGAGTTAGACGGTCCGTTTCTTGCTACAGACCGTGAAGCTCGATGACCAGGTGGATGCACAACCGCTCGTGGCGCCGGGTGTGCCGATCAGCACCGGTCAGTATCAGGGCACGCACGATGTTGAGTATGTGGTGACCGAAGGCAACACGGTTTACGCGGTCGAGCAACTTTAACGCGAAATATCAGCGGCAGCGCCCGGCGTTATTGCTGGCTAACGGCGGTATTTATGCGGGATTTGGCAGCTTCTGCGACTTTTCCGCGAATCTCTCGCGGGGCTGGTTGCCGGGGTGGACGGCGGGATCGCTAACTCTGTTTCCTTAGAACCAGCTCAACGACCAGCAGGCACCTTCGCCCAACAGCTTTTTCCTGCCGTCGATCTGGATCTCGGGTTACGGACCTGCGGTCGACGGTGCGGCCAACATACTGTTTGTGACGGGAAACTCTGATTACTCGGGGGATACCTACGACGGAGTGAGCGACCTCGCCGCCGGGCTATGTGTGCCTTCCCCAACCCGCCGAATCTGCTACGGTCGGCGAGCCGGGCGCTGGCATGGCGCGGGTTCTAGCCGGGCTTAGCCGCTGACCCGTCCAGGCCCAGTTCGCGGGCGACCGCTTTCATGGCTTCGATACAGAACGCGATATGCGCCTCGAGTTCCCAGCCAAGATCGGCTGCGCCTTCGATAATGTCTTCACGATGCACACTGCGGGCGAAGGCCTTGTCCTTCATTTTTCTCCGCACTGAAGCAGCTTCGACTTCGGCAAGTGATTTTCCCGGCTTGACGAGCGCGCAGGCGGTAATGAATCCGGCGAGTTCGTCGCAGGCAAAGAGCGTCTTTTCCATGGCGGAGACCCGTGCCACTCCCGTGTATGGGGCGTGCGACAGAATGGCGCGGCGCACTTGTTCGGAATAGCCGCGCTCCCGCAGAATCTCAGAACCTTGGTGAGGGTGCCCCTCGGCAGTCGGATATTTTTCATAATCGAAGTCATGAAGCAGGCCGACGAGTCCCCACAACTCTTCGTCGGCCCCAGCTTTATGCGCGTGAGCGCGCATGCAAGCCTCGACTGCGAGCGCATGTTTGCGAAGACTTTCCGACTGTGTGAACTCAGTTAGTAAACACCATGCGGCTGCACGCTGACTCATGTTCTTCCCTGGTTTGTGAGCATTTTTTCGTGTCGGCTGATCGGTTTGCGACTTAAGCGCATTGTTTTTCCTACTTTGTTCTTGACATTTACAGGTCCAATCCTGCAGATTACACGCTAGTTGGTTTTGAGAGTAGCCCCCGCTCTGGCACTCGCAAACCCTGAATGGCTACCACATTAACCCCCGTGGACTCACGGGAAGTTGTACGTTGTGATCGTTGTCTGTTGGTGCAATTCCGCACATCGAACAGCCTATGCCGCCGCTGTCATCTGTCCTTGGATGAGGTAGAGGCGGAGGTTGCCGCTATGGCTCCGGCGCCGGAAGTACTGCCGGTCAGCCTAAATTCTAACGGGCGTGGGCATCTGAAACTGGCGCACTCGATCCGATCGTTGCGGTTACGCAACGGCTTGAGTCAGCGGCAGCTCGCGCTGCGCATGGCCGTGCCTCGCACCTATGTGTCGAAAATCGAAAACGAGAAGGCGACGCCAACATTGTCTTCGCTGGAGCGGCTGGCACGGGCGCTCGAAGTGAGCGTGCCCGATCTGCTCTCCGGTGGGGAACGAAACCGGCAAGAAGAAGTTCGTGAGTTGATGGAGGACCAGTTTGTGGCCGAGGTTTTGCCCTATCTGTCACAGCTGAACGGGATGCAGATGTCCAGCATTCTGGCGCAGGTCCGGGACCTGACGGTGCGGCCGCGACGGAGCGCGTAACCGGCCGCCGCTTGCTTGCCGCTCTGCCCGGTGGCGACGGCAATCTGCGAGTCTTCAATTTTTATCCGGGCGCACACCAACTGGACAGCCGGGGCCTTGTGCTCCGGCTTTTTTCGGGCTCGCTGGAGACCCGCAAAGCGCGGCCAATGGTGCACGGACTTACACATCTCCGGGCTATCAATGCGCAACGGTTTGCACGTCGTTGCGATATTTCTTGAGAATGCACCAATTTCCGCTTGACCCTGGTGGCTGAACGAGCTAACCTCGCCCCACTCCCCCTAAAGCTGGGCGATCGTTACCCGGCAATTCCTTCGGCGAAGAGGAACACCTCGATGAAATTTTCTCAGATCTGTGCGTTGGTTCTGTTATGGGTGGTGGGTTCGGCGATGGCCTTCGCCGACGGTATCAACGATCCAAAAGTCATTATCCACGGTGTGAACGGAAATATTACGTGCCCGCCGCAAGGATGCAATGACGTTGGCGTAAATTTCAATTTCAACATTCCCAAGAGCGGAAGTGGCTTCTTGTTTTTCACCAACACCAGCGGAAAAAACTGGACGTCCCTGGCGCTGGTTGAAACCGGAGTTCCTGCCGCCGACATCAGCTGCGTTCAGAGCGAATTTCTGAACTGCACCACCAAGACGGAAAAGAACGGCTCGGTCGAAATTCTGCTTTCCGGCGTGCGGCAGGGACTCAACCCGCGCAACGGCATTCTGAATGGGCAGAGCTTTGACATTGGCTTCGCATGCGTGGACAAAAGCTGCTGGCCCGGTGGTCTGTCGGTGACTGCGCACGCCGGGACGTCTCCCGAGCCTGGCACGATCGCCTTGATGATGACGGGATTGGTCGGGATCGTTTCGCGTCGCAAGATGTGGAACAGAGGCGCCTGAAAGCTAGGGATTCTTTTTCGCAAACTGCTTTATTAACTGCGAAAACTGGGGTAGGGCCTGGAGCTTCTGCAGCTCGGGATCGTTCCAGGCCTCCTGCGCAGGGTACCCCTTTTCCAGGGCCAGCTTCAGCGGCTTGATGGCCTCTTCGGGACTCGCCACCAGCGCTTTAACCAGTGCCTCAGAGTAAATCAAATACACATCGTCCGGGCTGATCGCGCGAGCTTGATTGATGTACTGCTGCGCATTTGCTGCATCCCCCTTCTTGGCATAGAGCAGCCCCAGATCGCCCATGATGTTCGCCGCTCGCGGGTTGACCTGGAGTTCCTGAAAAGCAAGCGAGATGGCCTTGCTATACGAGGAAGCGGCCTGATCGGAGTGGCCCGACCAGCGATAAGCATCCCCCAGATTGCCGAACAGTTCCTCGCTGTTAGGCGTCATCTCGGTTGCCCTGGCATACATCTTGACCGACTCGTCGTAACGCCTCAACCAGAAGTATGCCGTGCCGAGATTCGAGTACGTCGTAGAGTCCGGCGCAATTGACAAAGCCTTTTGGAACTGGGGGATCGCTTCGCCCCATTTGCCTTGCCGCAGATACACGGACCCGACGTTTTCGTAGCCCATGGGATTGTCGGGGGCGAGTTCGATCACCTTGTTAAACTCGGGCAACGCTTTCGCGTTATCGCCGAGCCTCCAAAATTCATTTCCCAGGGAATTATGATTGAGCCAATAGTAGGAGTTGGCGGCCACCGCCTTTTGAAAGGCCGCGATGGCTTCGTCACTTTGACCGCTACGGTCGTAGGCGTCGCCTAGATTGCGATAGGCTTCATCCGAATTCGGCGCCAATGCCAATGCCCGCTTGAGCTCGGTCACTGCCTCCGTATTCTTCCCGGTTGTCGCATATACACTGCCGAGCGAAAGATGAACTTCGGGGAGGTTGGTCGACAGGCCTTCGGCCTGCTGTGCGGCCAAAGTAGCTTTTTGAGCCCAGACGCTTTCGTGAGTTTCCCCGTAGACACGGAGGCTGGAATCGGCGAGTCCCGAGTAGGCGAGGGCGAAATTCGGGTCCGCGCCGATGGCCTTCTCGAACAGTCCGACAGCCTGTTTATAGGTATCCTGACCATGGCCGTTGCGCAGCATGTTCCGTCCTTGCAGGTAGAGATCGTACGCTTTTACGTTCTCCGTCGGGTGAGCGCCGACGCGGGCCTGCTCTTCGTCGGTTGGCCTCAGTGCAAGGGCCGAGGCGACCGTGCCGTAGATCTGGTCTTCAAGGGCAAGCACATCCCCGGAGGCTCCAGAAAACTCCTGGCTCCATCGGCGCTCGCCGCTTGTCGCATCGTCAAGGCTCAAGGTGACGCGGAGTTTCTCGCTGTTGCCCTGGATGCTGCCCTGCAACACGAGGTTGACGCCCAGTTCACGGGCGAGTTTGGCGATGGGCAAATCCTTGGTGGCGACTTTGTCCACGGCATCGGAGGACGCCAGGTGAACCTCTTTCAACTGAAACAGCTTTGTCGCCAAGGCTTCCTCGATACCGTCGGCCACATAACCAAGAGCCTTCTGGTCCCCTACCTGTTTCAGAGGCAAGATGGCGATGTATTTGCCCTGCTCCAGTGACGGGATGCCCGACGATGTTTCGGCCGTCGTTGCCGTGCGATAGAGCAGTTCCCGCCCGGCGAATATCGCCAGCGCCACGACCACGACCACGCCCGCAATCCACATCCAACTCTGACCCGGAAGATTGAGATTGACCCGCGACTCGCGCGTGATCGGGTGCGCAATCATTTTCGACAACGCTTCGGCGCTGATGTTCGGGTTGGCCTCCCAGGTAGTCAATTGCTGCAATAGCTCGACCGCCGAGTGATAACGGTTTGCCGGATCGCGCTCCAGGCAGCGGCTGACGATTGCGCTCAGAGACTTGGGGACGGAGGGATCGGTATCGGAGGCAGATCGGGCCTGCTCGCGCGTCCGCTTCATGAGGCTGGCAATCGCTGTGTCGGCCTCGTACGGCGCTTTGCCGGTCAGCAGTTCGTAGAAAATCAGGCCAACGCTGAAGATGTCGGAACGTTGGTCGAGCGCCGTGCCCAGCGCCTGCTCGGGCGACATGTATTCGAGCGTGCCAACGATGGCTCCGGTCTGGGTCATTCCCGAATCGCCCAGCGAGCGGGCCAGGCCAAAGTCCATCACCACGATCCGGCCGTTCTTGTCGCGCATGATGTTCTGCGGCTTCAGATCGCGGTGGATCACACCTTCGGAATGGGCGGCATCGAGCGCGCGACAGACCTGTTCGACGACCGCGATGGCCTCATTCGGATGAAACTTACGCTCCCGCCGCAGGATCGTGCGCAGATCCTCGCCGTCGACGTATTCCATGCTGATGAAGCGGATGCCATCGGCTTCACCCAGGTCGTAGATTCGAACCACGTTTTTGTGGGTGATGTTGCGCGAGAGAATGAGTTCTTGCTTGAAGCGCAGCAAGATTGCGGGATCGGTCGCCAGTTCGGGTCGGATGACCTTGAGCGCGATCATGCGGTCGAGTTCTCGGTCGCGTGCCTTGTAGACTGCACCCATGCCGCCTTGCCCCAGCACGCCGAGAATTTCGTAGCGTCCGCCAAACAGGACGCCGGGTACCAGAGTATGAAAGGCTGAGATCATGCCGGGCGAAGGTACGGCGGGCTCTCCTTGCCGAGCGTAAGGAAGCGCGGCCGTTGCCCCCGGAATCGGTGTTCCGTGCGGCAACGTCGGAGTGTCAGAAAACTGTGGGTTGGAAATCGGCGGGTTCGACAGCGGCGGAGGCGTTAGCGCAGCAGCGCCCACGACATCCTCAGGCAAACGCCTACCCGGCATCGTCGGGCTGTCGGAATCGTTGCCCCTAGGGTCGCGCTCATCCATTAGAATTGCCCGGATTCGGAGAGCCAGCGGGGGAGCGCACTTCACCCCCTCGGCAAAGGCAGCGTTTCGCCTCAGGTTGTCGAGGGGAATTCGAGAACCTAGCACTCCAATATCGGGAGAGTATACCTCGGAAATCCTTTTCAGCAAAGCGCCGAGAACCCTCCAAATAAAGGATTTCCATGGTTCAAAGCAGCTGACTTGGCGATAGAATCCGGACCGGCCATCTTCTCCCCGAAAGGCCTGCGACAGGGGGTGGGACGAAGGGGACTGTATTCTCAGCACGACGGCTCGCACAATCACCCCGTCAATCGCGCCCGGCACAGGATCGCCATCTTCGTCGGGTCCTCCTCGGTCATTGTTGTTTGGTGGCACTCTGATGATTGCGCTCTGGCTCATCCCGAGCGCTTTCGCGCTTGCCTGGTTTGCGGCCATCTGGTCGAAGGCAACCAGCCCGCCATCAGTGTTTTGGCCAAGCGGACGAGATCACGCTCGAGACCAGCAGGGACGCTCCGAAAAGCGGCCCCCGGTGCTCTCCTCGGAGCGTAGCGGTTCACCGTGACCCGGATTCTGGGGGGTGCTGATCGCATCATCGACTCCGGAGCTCGAAGTTACCCGCAACCGATTTTGCCGGCCACGCAACTCCGGCTGCCGCCGAGACTATGCACAGGCGGCCTTCGCGCAGGCGCCGAATCGTCATTCTCCCCAGCCAACCGGTCGGTCCGAGAACTTCGCTGATCGCCTCCTGCCGTGCTTAAATGGAGCATTGGGCGCCAATTTTCGTGCCGTCCCCGCGCACGGCCTCCCAGTCGAAAATCATAGAACGCGACTGCCGTCACGCCGACTGCTGGTTGTCCCCGAGCAGAGCGGGGGACTTCGGCGCAGGCAGCGCTGGCAGAGGGGCGACCTGGAGAGCAATTGAGGAGGGTATCGCTTGGACTTTCAGCTGAACGAAGAGCAACTGCACCTGAAGAAAACCGTGCGCGATTTTGCCGAGCGCGAGATTCGCCCGCACGTCATGGAGTGGGATGAGGCGGCAGAATTTCCGTTCGAGACCGTCAAGGAGTTGGGCAAGCTGGGGCTGCTGGGCACGATTTTTCCGCACGAATACGGCGGCGCGGGCATGGGCTATGTGGAATACGCCATCTCGATCGCTGAACTCTCTCGCGTCGACGGTTCGGTGGGGATCATCGTGGCGGCGCACACCTCGCTGTGCTCAAACCACATTTTTCTGGCGGGCAACGAAGCGCAGAAAAAGAAGTACGTCTCGAAACTGGCCACCGGCGAGTTCATCGGAGCCTGGGGATTGACCGAGCCCTCTGCGGGCTCGGATGCCGGCAGCGCGCGCATGACGGCAACGCGGACCCAAGGTGGATGGGTGCTCAATGGCACCAAGACCTTCATCACCAACGGTCACTATGCGGATGTGATCGTTGTGCTGGCCGTTACCGATCGCGCCGCCCACACGCATGGACTTTCGGCGTTCATTGTCGAGAAAGATGCCAAGGGTTTCCGCGCCGGAAAAAAAGAAAACAAACTCGGACTGCGCGCTAGCGATACCGCGGAGTTGATTTTCGAAGACTGCTTTGTGCCATCCGAGAACCTGCTCGGCGGAGAGGGCAACGGATTTATCGATGCCATGCGCATTCTCGATGGCGGGCGAATCTCCATTGCTGCGCTGTCGCTGGGCATGGCCGAAGGCGCATTCGGCGCGGCACTAAAATATTCCAAGGAGCGCCAGCAGTTCGGCAAGGCGATCTCAGAATTCCAGGCGATCCAGTGGAAGCTGGCCGACATGGCCACGGAAATCGATGCCGCCAGACTTTTGACCTTGCGTGCCGCCGCGCTGAAAGATGCCGGCAGGAAGACCACGCTGGAGTCGTCCATGGCCAAGCTTTACGCGAGCGAAGTGGCGGTGAAGTGCGCCAACGAAGGGGTGCAGATCCACGGCGGCTACGGCTTCATCAAGGACTATCCGGCAGAGAAATTCTATCGCGACGTGAAACTTTGCACCATAGGGGAAGGCACCAGCGAAATCCAGAAGCTGGTGATCGCCCGCCAGTTGCTGAAAGACTGACTCGGCGCCCATCTTCACCGCCGTCCTCCGCAGCAGGTGAGCCTTGAATTGGATCTTCATTGCACTCGGCGGAGCGGGGCCTATCGCCCGCGCTTTGGCGGGCAGGGGTGCAGTTCCGGAGGCCGGCGTGCAGGCCGCTTCGGTTTCGTCCGGTGGGGATGGTTTCCGCTCCTGCCCCAACTGCTTTACACTGGCAAGTTGAATCAAGCTTCGAATCTCGCCATTGACCGTCTCCGCTCGGGCGACCCGCGTGCGCTGGCGCGCGCCATCTCCACTGTCGAGAATCACGCCCTTGGGTGGTCGGAACTGCTCAAAGCCCTGTTCCCGCACACCGGAAAAGCGCGGGTCCTCGGCCTAACCGGCGCTCCCGGTGCCGGCAAGAGCACGCTCGTCGATCAGCTCGCCAAATACTATCGCAAGCAGGATCAGACCATTGGCATCATCGCGGTCGACCCGACCAGCCCTTACACGGGCGGAGCGATTCTGGGGGACCGTATTCGCATGCAGGATCACTACAGCGATCCGGGGATTTTCATCCGCAGCATGGCTACGCGCGGATCGCTCGGAGGCTTGGCGCGCGCAACCGCGGATGCGACCACGGTACTCGACGCCTCCGGACGCGACCTGGTCATGATCGAAACGGTCGGGGTCGGGCAGGACGAAGTCGATATTGTGCGCCTGGCCGACGTGACCATCGTGATTCTTGTTCCCGGCATGGGCGATGATGTGCAGACAATCAAAGCCGGAATCATGGAGATTGCCGATATCTTCGTCATCAATAAGAGCGACCGCGACGGAGCCGAGCGTGTCGAGCGGGAAATTCGCGCCATGCAGTCGCTCGCCACGCGCAAAGACCACTGGACTCCTCCGATTGTGAAGGCGATCGCCAGCGAAGGAGTGGGCACGAAAGACTTGGTGGAGGCGATCGCCGACTACGAGAGGTTCCTGAAAAAGGAGAACCTGGTCTTCAAGAAAAGTGTTGAAAACTGGCAGGACCGACTGGTCGAGATGCTGCGTGACGCAATGCTCGAACGGGCTCGCTCGCAGATCGCCGGCGGCCGTCTCGAGCGTTATGCTGCAGAAATCGCCGACCATAAACGGGACCCCTACTCGCTGGTGGAGGAGATTATCGGGGAAGTGGGAGTGCCCGCGCCTTCCGGACCCTGAGCCCGGTCGTGAGTCCGATGTAGTCTTGGTTTGAGTATTGAGGAGGGACAGAATGTTCCAGATTGATCATCTCGGCGTAGCCGTGAAGTCCCTGACCGCGGCAAAGTCCTTTTACCAGAACCTGGGGTTGACCATCTCCCCCGAAGAGATCGTGGAGCAGGAGAAGGTCCGCCTCGTAATGGTGCCCCTCGGCGAGAGTCGCCTCGAATTGCTGGAAGCCACGTCGGACGATTCGACGATTGCCAAGTTCATCGCCAAGCGCGGCGAAGGCCTGCACCATGTCTGCTTGCGCGTTTCGGATCTGGCGACGGCGGTGACAAAGTTGAAGAGCGACGGGGTGCGTTTGGTCTCGGAACAGATCAAGACGGGCGCGGGTGGCCATCGCTATGTGTTCGTCCACCCGCAGAGCACGGGGGGAGTACTTTTGGAACTGGTCGAGGGACACTGAAGCCAGCCAAGCAATTGGCCGGCAGTTGTTCGACACGCACGCTCTGACTCGAATGGGAAACCGGCGCGAGTAGCAGAGGGCGGAAATTTGCCGAGCAGGAGGAGAGTGGTTCGGCAGTGGTCGACGGCGATGGCGATGGCAATACCCCATGGCGCGACAGCAATCACGAAGACTTCCCGGGAAAGACGAACCAGCAAGGTCCACGAACGGGTTCGCAGTAAATGGAGCAGGCGCCAGGGGCGGAGTGCAATACCGGCGCAAGTGCGCCTAGCCAAATAGTTCTCCATGCTGATTCTCGCGGTGGATACGTCGGGCAAGCAAGGCAGCATCGCACTTGCGGAGTGCGGCGTCCGGCAGAGTTGCGCAGTCGTCGAGGTCGTACCGCTCCGCGGCGGCGCGTTTTCCGCCGAACTGGTCCCGCAGATTGCCGGGTTGCTCGAAAAGCACGGACGTCACCGGCGCGATCTGGCGGCGTTGGTCGTCGCTACCGGCCCCGGCTCGTTTACCGGGTTGCGCGTGGGATTGGCGGCCATCAAGGCTCTTGCCGAGGTATTGCGGAAGCCGATCGCCGCGATCTCGCTGCTCGAAGCTGTCGCTTGCAGCGCTGGGACGGGCGGTCGAGTTCTCGCGGCCCTCGACGCCGGGCGCGGAGATGTGTATGTGGGCGACTATGAACTCGAGCCGCGCCTTCCGATGAACGCACACATGCGCAGCGAACGCTTGCTGAGCCGGAAAGAGTTTCTTTCCCTGGCCAAGGAGGCTGAGGCCGAAGGGCAGACACTGGTAACGCCGGACGCGACGCTGGCCGAGGCGGTGCGCGCCATCGCAATCCAACTGGAACCGATCGATTATCCCGACAGCGGCGTTCTAGTCGGACTGGGTTGGGTGCATCTCCAGCGCGGGGAAACGGTTCGCCCCGAAAACCTGGAAGCCAACTACATTCGCCACTCCGACGCGGAAATTTTCTCGAAGCCGGTGCGGTGAGAGTTCTTCATGGGTCTAGAGTTGATGTCCGTTGCCATCCGCTCGGCCGGGTCGCACGATGTGCCCGCAATTCTCGCGCTCGAGCGCCAGTCCCCGACCGCTGCCCACTGGAGCCGCGAAGAGTATAACAAGTTGGTTAACAGCGGAACCGTGTTGATCGCCGAAGAGGCGGGCGATCTCCGCGGATTCATTTGCGCCCAATCGGTCGCCGGGGATTGGGAGATCGAGAATGTGGTAGTGGCCTCGGACTTTCTCCGCCGCGGCATCGCCAATCAACTGCTGCGCGCACTGGTCGAGCGCGCCCAAAGAGGGGCAGCGTCGGCGATTCTGCTGGAAGTTCGCGCCTCCAACTTCTCCGCGCGACGATTGTATGAGAAACGAGGATTTCGCGAAGTTGGCCGCCGCCGCCGCTACTACGCCGATCCTGTCGAGGACGCGATTCTCTGTACCCTTAACTGGGCTCGCTGATTCAGTCTGGCGGCGGTGCAAAGCATCGTTTTTGTTCAACTTACAAACCATTCGCATGTCCGAAGGCGGTGGAAAACTTTCTCCGAAATCTCGTTGAACCCCTGCCGATTCCTGTGCTACTTTGTAACCGTGCTGTAACAAACAGCAGGAGGTCTGGCAAGGATGCTGACTCCGAGAGAGCAACTCCTGACCGGTCATGACGAGTTCCAGAGACTGGTTCAGGAGCATTCGCAATATTCCCAACGGCTCGAATCCCTCACCCAAAAGCGATACCTCACTGACGACGAAAAACTGGAAGAAGTGCGGCTAAAGAAGCTGAAGCTGCGCCTCAAGGACCAGATGCAGAGTCTGGAAACGCAGTTCCAGCGACAGTCTGCCTAGCCTGGCCTGAGCGATCAGGCCCGAAATCTCACAAACCCGCAGGCTTGTACTAGTTCCGTGCCATTCCGCCGGGCGCTTCTAAGCGCCTTTTTTTATTGCAGTTATGCCTAATCTCTCCGCCCGGCTCTATAATCGTTCTGAATTCTATGGTTCGTGACGGCTATTTCTACGGCGCGGGCTGCCTGCTCGCAGCGGGGGTGATCGCTTGGCTGGCGACATGGCCCTATGCCATCCCGGTGCTCCTTGTTGGGGCTTTCTTTTTGTGGTTTTTCCGGGATCCCGAGCGTCAAATTCCCGCGCTGCCCGGCGCCATCGTCTCTCCCGGCGACGGCCGAGTGACCGCTGTCTCGCTGGTGACGCAAGATGGGGTTTCGCGCAACCGGGTCAGCATCTTTCTGAGTGTCTTCGATGTGCATGTGAACCGCTCGCCCATTGCCGGTGTAATTCGCGACGTGCGCTACCAGCGCGGCAAGTTCGTCAATGCCATGTCGGCGCATTCGGCCGAAGAAAACGAGCAGAACATTGTCACCGTGGAGGGGGGAGAAGGCCGTACTGTCGTCTTCAAGCAGATTGCCGGATTGCTCGCGCGCCGCATTGTTTTTGATCTCCGGGTGGGAGACCGGGTAACCTGCGGTCAACGCGTTGGTCTGATCAAGTTCGGCTCGCGTGTGGATGTGCTGTTCGATGGCGATGCTACCATCCAAGTGAAACCGGATGATCGCGTTAAGGGGGGAGCCACGGTGCTTGCCTTGTTGCCGGTTGCGCTTCCGGTGCCTGCCGGCGCATCGGCAAAGCGGGAAGGTTCGCCGAGATGAACAGTGGGAGAACAGAGTTGGATCTATGGACCAGCTAACGCCACGGCGCCGCGAATCGGACCGTCCGCGAGGAAAACTGCGCAAGGGCATGTATATTCTGCCGTCGCTGTTTACCACCGCGAACATCGCAGCCGGCTTCTACGCCATTTTGCAGACCGTGCATGGCAACGCCGGGGAAGCCTGGCACATGGACTTTGCCGCCAAGGCCATCGGCTTCGCCGTATTATTTGACGGCCTGGACGGACGCATTGCCCGCATGACGAACACAGCCAGCGATTTCGGCAGGGAACTCGACTCGCTGGCCGACGTAATTACTTTTGGCGTTGCTCCTGCGCTTCTCGCCTGGATGTGGGGCTTCCATCTGTTGCCGATGGTCATTGCGCCAGACCTGCGTCTGAAGATTACGGATCTGGGTTCGGTAGCCTGCTTCGCCTTCCTCATTGCGGGCGCGAGCCGACTGGCACGCTTCAATATTGCGAAAAATCCGCAGCCTTCGAACCCCGGACGCCCAGGAAAGAAGTATTTTGTAGGCATGCCGATCCCGGCTGGCGCGGGCGTGGTCGCGGCGATTGTGCACTACTCAGCCGGCGAGCCCCTGACTTCCTGGGCGACGGCGGTGAGTTGGTTGCTGATGGTGGTCGTGGTCGGCTATTTGATGGTCAGCACGTGGCGCTTTTACAGCTTCAAAGACATTGATTTCCGTTCCCGGCATCCCTTTCGCCTGGTCGTGATTTTTGGCGTGGTTGGCGCGTCGATCTGGTTTTTTTCCCGGCCGGCGCTTTTCGTCATCGCGATTTTGTACATGGCATCGGGCGTCCTGTGGCGCCTGCAATGGATTTTCCATCGCAAGAACCCGCCCGCACCTCCAGCGTACCGGGAGGCATCTCAGACTCCATGACCCCCTCCTCGAAAGCTCCTGTTGCCAAGTCCGCCGTCGCGTCACCCGATCTCCGCGGGACGAACCTTTATCGCGTGGCGATCGTTGGTGCCACTTCGCTCAAAGGAAAAGATATTGCTGAGGTTCTGCGCGAACGGAATTTCCCGGCCGTCGATGTCCGCCTGCTCGATGACGACGAATCTCTCGGTCAACTGGAAGCGGTCGGCGACGAGATGAACTTTATCCAGAGCGTCCGCTCCGAGCAGTTCGAGCGCGTCGATTTCGCCTTCTTCGCCTCCGATCCGCGATCGACACGCAATAGTTGGAAGGCGGCGCGCGACCTTGGCGATACGATTGTGGATGTCTCGTACGCGCTCGAAGAGGAGCCGGGTGCTTCGGTCCGTTCGCCCTGGATCGAGCGCCAGATGGGGCAGCCTCCGGCGCCCGAGTTGCAACCTGGGCCGGTCGTAATTGCCCATCCCGCAGCTACGGTGCTCGCCATGCTCGCCTTACGGGGTGCTAAGGCCGGCAAAATCCTGCGCCTGGCGGCAACCGTGTTTGAACCGGCCTCAGAAAACGGTCAAAAAAGCATGGATGAACTCCACGAACAGACCGTGAATCTGCTTTCCTTTCAGGAATTGCCCAAGAGCGTGTTCGACATCCAGGTGGCCTTCAACATGGCCGCGGACTACGGACCGAGATCGAAGCTGTCGCTTGCAGCCGTAGGAGAGCGCATTCGCAGACACTATCGACAGATCACGCAGAACGCACCTGAGCCTGCGCTGCAAATGCTGCACGCACCCGTATTTCATGGTCACGCTTTTTCCGTCTATTTGGAGATGGACAATCCGATCGCCATCGCCAATGTTGCCCGCGCGCTCGAGGGAGAGCACGTGGTCGTCAGCAGCAGCCCGGAAGATATGCCCACCAGCGTGAGCGCCGCCGGTCAAGGAGACATCCAGATTTCGCTCAGCGCCGATGCCAGCCACAACAACGGCGTTTGGCTGTGGGCGACGAGCGACAATCTGCGCGTGGCGGCGCTGACGGCCGTGGAATGCGCCGAGACCTTGACCGCCTCGCGGCCGCGAGGCCAGATTCAATGAGCCTGCGTTCGGTGGACGTGCGCTCGGTAAGCGGCCGTGTCATTGCTGCTGCCCTCGGGGCGTGCCTGGCCACCGCCGGTTGCGGCTATCATACCGTCGGAAGCGCAGTGGAACTGCCGCAGAATATCCACACCGTCGCGATTCCCGGCTTTGTGAGCCATAGCCAGACTTTTCGCATCGAGCAGTTGCTCACCGACGCCGTGGTGCGCGAATTCAACGCCCGCACCCAGTATCATGTGATTCATGACGCCCATAGCGATGCCGATGCGGTGCTCAAGGCGACGGTTTTATCGGCCTCAGCCGCTCCACTTGCTTACGACTCCACCACCGGCCGCGCCGTCAGCGCCTTGGTTACTGTGAGCCTCCAGGTGAGGTTGACCGACCGCCAGGGCAAGGTGCTGTTCGACAATCCCGCCTATCTGTTCCACGATCAATACGAAATTTCGAGCGACCTCCCCAGCTTTTTTCAGGAGGATTCTCCCGCGGTCGATCGTTTATCGCGCGATTTTGCGCGAACGCTTGTGGCCAACATCCTGGAGGCCTACTGACGAGGAATGCTGATGCGTGCTTTCACCCAGGCCGATCGCTTTTTTTCCGAGCTTGAATCGCGCAAGCTGAAGCCGGCTTACGTGCTGGTCGGCGATGAGGCGTTTTTTCGCAAGCGCTGCCGCGACGCCATTCTCGAGCACCTGGTCGCGCCCGACTCGCGCGACTTCGGCCTGTTTGAGTTTGACCTCGCCGAGACTTCGCTCAACGAAGTTCTCGATCGCGCGCGCACTCCCTCCCTGATGGCTCCCTTTCAGGTGTTCTTCGTGCGCGGTGTGAAAACGTTGTTTGGCCGGGGCTCGAACGAGGAAAAAATCGGAGCCATTGAGGCCTACTGCAAGAATCCCAATCCCGACGCGCTCGTGATTTTCGTCGCCGATCACATCAGCATTCCCGCCGATGCCCGCCGCATGGAGATGACCGACAAAGATCGTTACCAGAAGATCCGCGAGGACCTCGGTCCGTTCTGCGGTATTGTCGAGCTGTCGCGCGTGCAAGAGGGCGAGGCCGTCCGATGGATTACCGCGTATTGCGACACGCGGGCGGTCAAGATGGACGCAGATGGCGCCCGCGAGTTGGTCGACGCGCTCGGCGGGGACATGATGACGATTTCGAATGAGCTCGAAAAGCTGATTCTTTATGTGGGAGAGAAGAGGACCATCACTCTCGGCGATGTCGAGACCATGGTGGTCGCCGCCAAGCAGCGTTCGTTATACGAGTTGACCGATGCGATCTCTTTGAAAGCGTCCGTGCGCGCTCTCGAAGTGCTCGATGGCCTGCTGGCGACCGGCGACGGCGAGGAAGCCGCCATCGGCCATCTCTACATGCTGGCCAAAACCTTCCGCCAGATGCTGGTGATCTTGGAGCGCAATGTGCGCGACCAGCGCATGCTTTGGGCGGCTTTATGGCAAGGCTTCCGTGTACCGCCGTTCGCAGCTGACGATATCATCCGGCAGGCGCGTCGTTACAAATCGAAGCGCGAACTGACGCGCGCCATCCGACTGGTCGCCAGGGCCGATCTGGCGCTGCGCTCGAACCCTCCGGGCAAAAGGATGATTCTCGAAAAACTGGTTCTGGATCTTTCCGCTGAACCGAAGCCCGAGGCAGCGGACGGATGGATGCAGGAACAATTGCCCGTGTAGCACCGCCCGGGGCTGCGAATCTTCCCGCCTGTCTGCAGGCCCGCCTGGGCCGACCTTGCCTTCCGGTCGAATCCGCTCGCCGACAGGGCCGTTGGCATTGGGCTCAGAGGCTCTGCGCGTCGATCTCCAGCTACGGCCGCAGGGGGCGGATTCTTTCCCGGGAGGGCTGCGCCTCGCGTCCGGAGCGTGACCGGAAAGTGCAGGCTCGACTGCCCAATCCGGGCGCGCCGGGCTGCGCCATTTTTCTGGCGTTGTTGTTGCCGGGTGGGTTGTTCCTATCCCTTCGCCTCAGCCACCGCCTGCCGCAGTTCATCAACCCCTGGAAAACCGGGCTTGATCTTCACCACACGGTCCAGCTGTTGCTTGGCCAGTCCGGCTTGACCGCTCTTGGCATAGGCGAGTCCCAGGTGATAGTTGAACAGAGCGTTGTCCGGCTCTTTTTTCACCGCTTCTTTGAACAGGGTAATCGCCGATGCGTACACCTTCTTGTGGTAAAACGCCCAGCCCAATGTGTCGGCGGTGTTCGGACTATTGGGAAGCTGACGCCGAGCCGTCTGTGCCATCGAGAACGCAACATCGACGTTGCCACCCTGTTGCAGCATCACGTAGGCGAGATTGTTGGAGGCCAATGGATTCTCCGGTTGGATGTCCAGTACCCGCTGGTATTGCTGCTTGGCATGGTCCCAGTCCTGCTTATTCTCGTAAATTCCACCCGCCAGCAGATTGAAGGTGACTTCATTGGGATTGGTTTTCGACCCATCGAGATATGTCTGTAGAGCCTGATCCGGATTGCCACGTTCGTTCTGCACAACGCCGAGCTTCACCGTCGCCTCGACGTTCTTCTTGTCCAGTTCGGAGGCCTGTTTGAACTCCGCCTCGGCACCGGCGAGATCCTTCTTCTGCTCCATCAGGATCTGCCCCAGCATGATGTGGAAGCCAAGGTTTTTCGGATAACTGGCCAATTGCGCTTTGATTCGGGCAATCGCCTTATCCGGCTGTTTTTGGACCAGGTCGACGTTCAGCACGCCGCCCATCGCGTCGGTAAAATTCGGATCTTGATCGAGCGCCTGCTGGTAGGCCTTTTGCGCTTCTCCATACTGGTTCTGCGCCATCCGCAGGTTGCCCAACTGCACGTAGGCGGCAGGATCATGGGGTTCCTTCTCGAGCGACCGGTGCACGAACTCATCTGCCGTCGCGTAGTTCTTGCGATCGATTTCGGCGATTGCGCGCAGCAGGTAACCATCGGGAGCCGCCGGCTGGATGGCGATGATCTGGTCCGCCTCCTGCGCCAGTTCCGAGGCGTCACCGCGGTGGATGGCCGTGCCCGCTAACGCCCGATGTGCCTCCACAATGTCGGGAGCCAGACGAACGGCTTCTCTCCACTCTGCCTCTGCTCGGCTGCTGTTGCCCAGCTGAGCAAACGCCAGGCCGAGCTGATAGTGAGCGACGGCGCTATCGGGATCGACTTTCAGCACCGCTTGCAGCGTGGTGCTGGCGTCGTTAGCCTTGCCGGTGCGAATCTCGATCTCGCCTTTGTAAATCTGCGCGTCTTGATCATCGGGTTTCGCCTTTACGATTTCGTCATTCAATTTTCGAGCCTCATCGAGGCGGTCCTTCAGAATCAGCAGCTGAATGTAGTTCTTTTTAACCACTCCGTCCTTGGGATGGTCCTGATAGAGCGAGGCATACTCGGCAGTGGCCTTGTCCAGCTGGTTACTGGAGAAGTAATAATCACCGAGCATGCGATAGCCCGTGGAGTTGTTGGGAAAGTCCTTTTTGGATTGGCGAAGATAGTCTTCGGCCTGGCCCGTCTTGTTCTCGGCGATGTACAGGCCGGCCAGAGAGAGCCTGGGGTTCGGATCGTCGGCAGCGGTCTCCACCGCTCGCCGATAGTACTGCTCGGCTTCGGGAAATCTTCCGCGCGTCTGGTAAAAATTTCCCAGCAGCACCAGCGCGTTGGTGGACTTGGGGCTGAGTTCGACCGCTTTCTTGAAATTGGACTCTGCCGCGTCAAACTGCTGCCCGCGCATCTGTAACATTGCCAAGCTCAGGTACGAATCGGAACGCTGGGGATCCAGTTGCAATGCCTTCTGGATATCCGCCAGCGCGGCGCCGGTGTTGTTGGTGCCGGTGTCGTAGTTCGACCGCGCAATGTAGACGTCGGGATTATTCGGTTGCTGCTGCGCCAGCAGATCCAGTTGCTCCTTCGCCTGAGCGAATTCATGAGCCATGATCAGCAGATTGGCCAGATCGAGGTGGGCCGCATAGTGATCGGGCTTGAATTGCACGGTGGTCATCAGTTCCTGGACGGCGGTTCGCCCGTCTTGCAGCTTTATCGCCGCCAGCGCCAGTTTGTAGTGGGCCTCGGCAAATCGCGCATCTACCTGCAGGGCATTCTGGAACTGGATCTCGGCCTCCCGATACTGGCCTTTGTCGTAGTAGCGCTGTCCGCTTTCGAGGTATCTCTGCTTTTTCTCGTCCGGATTCCCGGTGCAACCTGTCAGTAACGCCGCCAGCACGCAGACCGCCGTCGTCGCTTGCTGAATTTTTGAATCTCTCCCCATACCCATATCGCTGAGCGCCTCGCGTGCCGCAACCTTCGTCTTATCAATATCCTACTGAACCAAGGTACTCTCTTCGCCACGGACTGCGAAAGTTACCGCGGTTTTTATCGCAAACTTGTCGGAGCGGCTGAAAACTCCCAACCCTCGGCTGATCCAGCATACGCTCGTGTTCACGCGCTTTCGTAATCTGTCACAAAGCCCGCCGCCATGGCATAGTTCAATTCGCTATGAGTCACTTCCCCCAAACCACTGCCAACCGGCGTTCTCCACGTGTCAAACTCAATGGGTCAGTCACGGCTGCAATCATGGCCGAAGGCGGCCAGCGGGAGCGCGCAAAACTCCAATCCATCTCTATGAATGGCGGACTGCTGCAGCTGCAGCAGGAGCTAGCGACCGGGGATTTCGTCGAAATCGCCTTCCACACCCGCTCCGGCGCAATCTGCGGCATGGCAGAAATGCTGCGCCCTACGCGCAAGTTTCAAACCGCCTGCCTGCAGCCGTTCCGCTTTGTGGCCCTGGCCGACGATGATCACCGGAAGCTTTCGATGGCGCTCGATTCCGCCCTCGACCGCAGTTTCCTCGATCCGGTCTCCAAAGACATCCATACGCCGTCCGGATTCTGATTCGTCGGATCGGGCAGTCTTCGCGCCGCCACGGAACGCGCTCGATGCGATCGGTCGAGTTCCTAAATAGGCTGGGAGCTTGACCTCGAGCCGCCGCCGCTTGGTTATACTGTGGGTTCCGGCATGACGACGCAGACTATCACCCACTCCGCCGAGGAGACGATCGCCTTCGGCCGAGAGCTGGCCGCACAGCTGCATCCCCCTCTGATCGTTCTGCTGCGCGGCGAACTGGGAGCCGGCAAGACGACCTTGGTCAAGGGGATCGCCGAAGGCTTCGGCGCCGCCCGCGCCGAGGACGTGACCAGCCCCACCTACACCCTCGTCCACCAATACCTTGGACCGAAGGCCACCCTGTATCACATTGATCTGTATCGCATCGAGACCCAGCGTGAGTTGGAAACGCTCGCCCTCGACGACCTCCTCGCCCCAGATTGCATCCTACTGATAGAGTGGGGAGAGAAGTTCCCTCGCTTGCAACGCGACCAGAACGTCGAAATCGCCCTGGGTCAGGTCGAAGAAGAGCGAGCGGGGGAAACGGAGCGCAAAATACAGGTGACCAGCCGTTGAATGTACGGTTCAGGAAAACAGTTGACCGAGGCTGGTTTGCGCAACCGAGTAGTGCGGTTAGCCTGGCACTGCCGACCGGGGCAAAATTCAATCCACTGCAGGGGAGCGGGAATCAAACTTGAGAGTTATCAACGTCATACTTGTCTGTCGATTGCTCGTAGCGGTCTTTTGCGCTGCGCAGAGCACACCAGATTCTCCGCCATCCGCGGCAGATCCCTCCGCCCAGCAGCCTCCGGCAACCGTCGGCCAAACGCCGCAGCAGACACCGGCTCCGGCCAAACCGTCGACTGGTCAGCCAAGCCAGCCTGGCGATCAGAGCCAGGGAGAGGGAAAGGACACTCAATCTGCCAAGGATGCGGCGAATGGCGGCACGGCATCCGGCACCTCCAAAGACCGTCTTTTCTTTGCGCTGCCGAACTTCTTGACGGTGGAGAATGCTGGCAAGATTCCGCCCCTGACAACCGGGCAAAAATTCAAAGTGGTCGCCCAGGGCTCGTTCGACCCGGTGCTAATCGCCTGGTACGCTGCGCTCTCCGGTATCAGCCAGGCCGAAGATAGCGAGGACGGCTACGGACAGGGCGCCGCGGGCTTCGGGAAGCGCTACGGCGCCTACGCTGCCGACGGCACGATCGAGAATTTCTTTGTGGGTGCCATCCTTCCTTCCGTCTTGCATCAGGACCCGCGCTTCTTCCCCAAAGGTCAAGGCAGTTTTTCCAGCCGCACCGAGTATGCCGTGAGCCGTATCTTCATTACCCGCAGCGATTCCGGCCACCGACAGTTCAACTTCTCCGAAATGGTGGGCGCCGCTCTCGCCTCTACCATCTCAACCTACAGTTACCATCCCCGGGCCGACCGCACCGTGGGAAATACCGCCAGTGTATGGGGATCGCAGGTGGGCTACGATACCGTCACGCTGGTGGTCAAGGAATTTTGGCCCGACATCCGCCGGAAATTGAAGAAGCAGCACTGAGGCGGCCAGACGATGCCTCCGAAATCGGCGACAGTCCGTAAAGCAACCGAATCCGATCTCGAAGTGGGTTTGATCTGTGCTGATCGCGACGGTAATCGCATTCGTATCGACCGCCTCGATTCCGGCGCGGGAACGCTCTCCTATCATTTTCTGAACGATGAATTGCGAGTTCAGGAGGGCGTCAAAGAACACTCCATCGAGCGGTTCGTAGGCGAAGGCTGGTATGTCGCCGCCGCAGGGCGAAGCCTGTAGAAAGCGGCCCGTCTGGCCCGATCTCTCCGAGCGCAGTGACAGAAGGTTGGGATCTTGTGCGGTGGCGCAGGTGGCGAGCAGTGCCCAAGCCAGGTATCAGGCTCGAAAAACCTTCTCCCACTGGCGACGTCTAAAACGGCTGAGTTTCACGATGCCTTGATTTCCGGCAAGTCCTATAAAACGCCGGTGCGGCAGCGATATCAGCCACGTCTCTCCCGGCGGACGCTTCGGCCGGCCATTGCATCGCTTCCCTGCGATTGTCAATTCAAGCCGTAGCCAGAGGCTCGGGGCCAGGGCGACCGCCGAAGGCCAGCCCAGGCCTGATTCCGCGACGTCATTGAGGAGGCAGAAAGGAAGGGCAATCCCGCTAGGACGGCACCCAATTCCGACGCTCGACAAACGTAGGTGGCTCGTAGGTTTGCCCATTCGCCAACCGCTGCTCCTCCCGCCGCGTGGACCACAATAACACCGGCCCGAGTGCCGCCGCTGTCAGCCTCGCCACCACCGGAAATTCACTTTCGACCTCACGGCGCAGTTTGTGAATCTTCGCGCTTACGCCGCGATTCACTTTCTTGAACTCCCGCTCCATCGCCCAAAGCGCCGCGTTATATGCGCTGCTGAGCTTCTTCACTTCTCGCTCAAAACGCTCGCGGACGCGCGCGTCAGGGTGATCCTTGTATCGCCGCCAGCCCATGAGCATGGTCTGGCACATGCGATAAAGGCTTGGCCCATTGCTCTCAAAATCGCGCCAGAAGGCCCAATCCAGAAAGCGCTTGGAGTCCTCGCGCGAAATTGAGGCATGCCGGAAGTTGAATTTGAACTGCCCGTGAATATCGGCAGGATCCACGTCGGTCAGCAAACGCCCCTGCTCGGCCATCTCCGCATAGAGCGGGGTCCCCGGAACCGGGGTGTAGAGCATGAACTGGTGAAAGTCGGTCTGGTGCGCGATGGCGGCTTCGATTTCCTCGACGATGTTGTCCGGCGTATGGTGTTCGAGTCCGACGATCGTCGAGCCCTGCACCCGGATCCCGTGCTCGCGCAGTTCGTGCGTCAGTTGCCGGGCGTCGTTGCCTTGCAGCTTGCTGTAGCTCGACCGCGGAGACTCCAGCCCCATCCATACCCAGGAGACACCAAGTTCGACCAATTCCAGCATCGTGTACTTGCGGATGGCATTCGCCGAGGCGAACACGGAAAGCTCCCAGCTCTTACCCGACTTCTTCATGAGTTCGAGAAGTCGCATGGCGCGCGTCCGATGCAGCAAGAAATTCTCGTCCATCACAAAAAAGGACTGGACTTTAAGTTCGGATTCCATCCGGCACATCAGAGCAAACAATTCGTCGCCCGTCTCATAAAAATTGATGAACTTCCCCTTGCCGCCGAAAAAAGAAGAAGTGGTACAGAAGTTGCACCCCATCGGGCAGCCCACCGACGGAATCAGCGTGGCCGCCGTCCCGCCTTTGCGATTCGGCAGCTTGAGTCCCATGATGCGGGTCTCCAGCCCGGAAATAATATTGGGATGGCGAATGGGTGCGCTTGCGTCTTCTCCCAGATACCGTCGCATCCAGGAGATGCCCTCGCCGCGCACAATGTGATCGGCGTCAATCATCGTCTCCACATCCGGAAGGGCGGTCACATGTCCGCCCACCACAATGACCGAGTCGGGCGACAGTTCCCGCACCATGCGGCACATTTCGCGAACCTTGCCCACATTCACGATGATCGAGGAGATCCCGACGATGTCGTACTTGTTCGTCGTCAATTCACGGGCAAAGGCTTCGCGAGTGGGAAAATCCAGCACGCTGCAAGGTGCCGAAATATTTTCCTGAATCATCATGATGCCCCATGATCGATGAAACATGCGCAACGAAAAACTTCCCTGCGCCCGCGTCACTTGATTGTGATAAAGCTCCATCGGATTGATGGCCCGGCTGCCGAACTGGTCGTCCTGCGCATAAGGGCCAAACACGGAGCTCAACAGAATACGAGCATGACTTCCCTTGAGATGGGTTTCCATTTTCATTTTGAAAGAGATTCGATAACCGCAGGATATTGGCCGGGTGGGAAGGTGTGCGGTGATCCTGGTTACATTACAAAAATATTACGTGGGCTTCCAGCGATGAATTCCGGTTGCGCATTGTTCGCCCTTTCATAATTCCCAGGGCAAGGCCCGATTCTCTACGAATCTTTAACGAAGGCCTTATTCGAAATTTATGGGCCGTAGCATCCAATCTCTTGAGTGGTTCGGAGGCGTTCCGGTGGCGAATCCCGAACGGGAATCTTGGAGGGTTGCCTCGACCGTCATTACGGCATTTTGTCTGGCTGCCATCGCGTTCAATCTCCGGTTCTTGGTGGCGCTCTGCTTGGAGGGCAGGTCCGCTTGGGTCCGGGACGGCAAAGCCGAAACGACGGGACAAGCAACCCGCGGTCACGCCTGCGGTAGAACGCAAGCGATCGGGCAAGCGCCCGAAACACGAACGGAACTAAGAAAGGTTATTTGCCAATGTCCATCGAGGAAGTATCAGCCGAACAACTAGCGGAACTTTTCCATCACTATCACCAGGCCCTGGCGCCGGATTTCGGTTGTATAACGGGCGCACCGCGGGAGTCGTGGGAACAAATATCCCAGCCCGAGAAGAATCGGATGGTAGCGGCGGCGCGCCTCACGATCCTGGAAGTGGCCGCCACGGAAAGGAAACCGAAGACAGAAGACGTTTGCCATCCCTGGCCAGGCGGAGTGGGGCTGCTAAGAGCCGCGGCTTCGAATAGCGACTAATGCGGTAAATAGCCGGACTCCATCGGCAGTTTGCCGTCCACCCTGACCACCCGTACGTGATCGTTGATGGATCGCTCTTCGACCAGACCGATCGCCCCCGGGGTGGAGGCGACCGCATCAATCACATCTGCATCCGACTCCACCGTCCGGATCGAATCTCGATGGGAGGCGAGTTGCGTTTTCACCTCGGCTGCGGTCATCTTATTAAGGTGTTCGAGCGTCGTGATCTCGTCCGCTGAAGAACCGTGCAGTACGATGGTCACGGACTTTCCGTCCGGCCACTTCTTCACTTCCCCTTTGAAGATCCTAGCCAAATGGGCGGAGGTAAGATCCTGAATCTGGTTGTCCTTGCTGACCACGACCGCCATGTGATGGGCAAAACAGGGATGCAGTGACACCACCATCCAAACACCGAAGCAGACAATCATGCGGCACTTCATAGAACAGTAGGTTACTTCCTGGGGGTCCAGGATTTTTGTCAACAACTTGTCAAAACCGTGACCTCGGTAACCATTGCGGTCAATCCGCGGAGCCGCTTCATCGGCAGCCGCGCGCTCAGAATCCCATGATGTTGTATCCGCAATCCACGTAGATGGTCTCGCCGGTAATGCCCGAACTGGCGTCCGAAGCAAGAAATACTCCCGCGCTGCCCACCTCACTGACTTCAACATTGCGTTGCAGGGGTGCTCGCTCGGCGTGTCCCTTCAGCATGTCTCCCAGGCCCGAGATGCCGCGCGCTGCCAGTGTCTTGATCGGTCCCGCGGAAATCGCGTTGACCCGAATCTTCCTTCGTCCCAGGTCGTACGACAGATAACGAACCGTGCACTCCAGCGCCGCCTTGGCCACTCCCATCACGTTATAGTGCGGCACAACTTTCTCCGCGCCATAGTAGGTCATGGTAATGACGCTGCCTCCGTCTTCCATGAGAGGAGCCGCCGCCCGGCACACGGCAATCAGGGAATACACGCTGACGTCGTGCGCAATGCGGAAACCTTCGCGCGAGGTGTTTACGAAGTCAAAATCGCTCTTCAGTTCTTCTGCGGGAGCGAACGCCACGCTGTGCACGAGAACATGCAGCTTGCCGTAACGCTCCTTGAGTTTCTCGAACAGGACTGCGATCGCCGCATCATTCGCAACGTCGCACATGAATCCTTCCGCACCGGGCAGCGAAATAATCAGGTCGCGAGCTTCTTGCTCCAGCCGTTCGTTCTGGTAGGTGATCGCAAGGTTTGCGCCTGCCGCGTGCAGCCCTTGGGCGATTGCCCAGGCAATCGACCGCTTGTTCGCCACTCCAAACACAACCGCAGTCCGCCCCTTCAAATCGTCAAACATGAATGGAAGCTCCCGGTGGAAAGAAGAAAGAATACCAGCAATGCAAACCTCTCAGGGGTGCATTAGAAGGGGCCGCCGCTAATCCGCCGCCGCCGCCACCGCCCTCGGGGCTCCGATCGGCCAGCAAGCGCTCCCGAAAGCCAGTGCGTAAACGGCCGCGATCACTCCAAACCCGGCGGCCAGGTTGACCCGCGAAGCAATCCATCCCACTGCCAGTCCCAAGCCGACCTGCAGAAACGTCCCAAAGAAATAAAACGTGTTCTGCACGCGCCCCATAAACTGCGGTGGCACCTGTTCCATCAAGCTTGTGTTCATTGCCACCCCGCTGACCCCGCGCGCCGACCCCATCAGCCCGTAAAGCAAAACCGCCATCCCGAGCCAAGGAGAGAACGGCGCGAGCGCCATGGTTAGCGTCAGCAGCAGCATGGCGAGAGCAATCGACCACCGCGCCCCCACCCGTTCAATCAACACCGGAGTGTACAGCGCGCTGAGAAACGCTCCCACGCCCCATCCCCCATTCAACCATCCGTAGCCGGTCGCGCCGGCATGAAAAACGCGGTCGCTCAGCGGGGCCGTCACCACGACTCCGGTCATCATCGCGCCCAGAAACAGAGCCCAACTCGTCCCCAGAAAAACCACGCTGCGATGGGAGCGCAAAAATACAAGCCCTTCGCGCATCTCGCGCACGAACCGTTCCACGGCAGTTTCTGCTGCCTGCAGATCGTGACGCAGTTCGACCGCTCGCGGCACCACATGTCGCCCCTGGCGCACCGCGAAGTAGCAGGCAAACGAAACCGCATAAGTGCTCACGTCGATCAGCAGCACTCCGCCCAGCCCAATATGTTCATAGACAAATCCAACCAGCGCCCCGGCAATCAACCACCCGCCCTGCACTCCAGCCAGCAGAAATGTGTTCGAGTGCACAAACTCGCCCTCGGGCGTCAGTTCCTGGATCAGCGCCGTGATCGTGGGCCAGAACATCCAGAAGCCAGCCGCCACCAGCGTATTCATCAGGTAGAGTTCCCACACCCGCACGCGTCCGACAAACGCCAGCACCGTTACCGTGAGAATAACGACGGCGCGCAAACCATCCAGCCACATCACCAGCCGTCGCCGGTCTTCGCGATCGATGATGACACCGGTGAAGGGCAGCATCAGCATCGCCGGAATCGTTTGCAGAGCCGCAAACGTCCCCAAAGCCATCTCGGAATGGGTGCGCTGCAAAATCGTCCAGGCCACGGCGGCGGAGTTCATGCCGCTGCCCAGCATGGAGATCACGTTCGCCGCAAAAACAAATCGCAGCGAGCGTTTTTGCAGAATGGAGCGCACACTTCGAATCTAACATGGAGGGCCAAGGGCGATTTTTACGGCCCGGTGCGTTTCCTCCAAAAGCGCCCGCGGTCGCCGGGGCCACAATTGGGTTTGGAATCGCGCCGCGCAAATCCCGCTCCTCCAGATCTTCCCAGCCCTTTCCGCCGATTGGCGCAGGGAGCGCCTTCCCGTTCTTTAGTAATCCAGGACGATCGAATCTGGCGAGGGGCCCGACTGTCGACCGCGATCGAAAACGAACCCGGGCGGAGGGTGCGGTCGGAGGGAAGGGGGAGCCAGAGACGGGCGGCCCCGGCCAGGTGGCGTCCCGGGCGCTTGCAGTGAGGCTGAGCGGTGATTAGGCGGAGATCACGGACTGCCGTACAGAGCGAGCAGGGACATCCTCGACAGGCCATCTTGCGAGGAACGCGGGAATTCCTCCCCCGGATGAGTACACAAGCGCCGTCCAGGCGTCGTCTGACCAAGGCGGTACTGCCGTTAAGGCAGGCCGAGCCGGGACAAAACCTGGAACCCAGGCGTCCCGAGTGGTTCCTCTCAACTGGTTGATTTCACGCAGGATGGCTGAAATCAGCCACTCGTCTTTCCGCAACTTTTCGGGCCGGTCCGCGTTTAACTGAGTAGGCGCTTCAGAGCAAACAAACTGAAGGACCTCACGCTCCGGCGGGCTCCAAGCACGGAAGGACCGAGCGGACGAAAAGGGGAGGTTCACCATGAAATACCTGAGATATGCTGCGTTGTTGGCTTTACTGACGATGCCGCTGGCGTATTCGCAAGCCGCAGTTCGAGTCGGAATCGGTGTCGGAGTTGGCGGTTATGTGGCGGGGCCTCCGGTTTGCTCGTACGGCTACTACCCAGACTATCCGTACACTTGCGCGCCTTATGGCTATTACGGTCCAAGCTGGTTCGCCAACGGAATCTTCATTGGCGCCGGCCCTTGGTATCACGGGTTCGGACATCCGTACTATTCGGCTTACGGCCGCGGCTTCTACGGACGCGGCTTTGACCGGGGATACGGACACGGACCGGTAGTTGCACGCCGCGGTTTTGAAGGACACGGCCCCGTTGCCAGCGCGCGCGGGGGGTTCCGCGGCGGGTCACGCGGTGGGCGCCGCTAACCAAAACAATTGGCCCGGATTGATCGTCGATCGCAGATCCCACGGCTGGCAGCTCGAACTCTGCCAGCCGTTCTCTTGTGGCCGCCTCCGGCAGGCGAGCGCCTCCGTCCGGCATCGCTCCCGCGGAGTGAGCAAGAGAACTATGCTGCCAGGCGCTTCAGGATCTCTCGGCCCAGCTTTTGCGTTTCGCCGAACGATTTCTGATATGCGACGAAGATTCGGTTCAGCTCGAGCGACTGGTCGGCCGTGAGTTTATGGCGGAGCATCATGTCGCGCACATGAACAGGGTTGGGCAGAGTCGCCTCTTCGGTCAGTTCTTCGAGAGCTGTGGAAGGGTTGTAGTGATACATGATCTAGATTCTATCGCGTCGACTTCAATTTCCCACTCTTCGGTGGCGGAATCGGCGGTCACCGCAGCCAGGGTGTTGGCTTTCCGAGCGGCGGCAAGCTCCTCGCAGTCGCGTTGTCGTTGCTTCTGCTGATGAAAGTCGCTGAGCACAGTCTCCACGGTGGCGGCGAGCTGATCGGAACTCTTGTCGAGATGGAGAGCGGACTTTTCGAAGTACGCAGCGGCGCCTTCGTGAAGGAGTTTCTCCTCGTTCTTGCGAGAGAGGCTGGTGAGAACAATGACCGGAATCTCCATGGTGGCGGGATTGCTTTTGAGGGATTTCAGGACTTCCGGACCGCTTAGCTTCGGCAGGAGCATGTCGAGCAGGATGACGTCGGGCATTTTCTGCGTCGCCACCCGCAAGGCCTCCTCGCCGTCGGCAGCGGTGCTGACCTGGTAACCGGCTCTGGACAAAGCGCGCTCGTTGGCGATGCGGAGAAACTTGCTGTCCTCAACCAACAGCACCTTGGCGTTCATGGCCTCATACAGCCCTCGTAAGGTCACATCGGCAAGGCGGAGGGGAACATGAACGCGCGCAGGGTCCAAGCGGGCAAGACCTGTGGTTACCTCAGATCGCCGCTCAAACCCAAAAGGAAAGGGCGGCTGGCGCCGCCCCTATTTGCTTGCCGGTTAGAAAGACGCCCCGACGGGGCGTCCGTGACTGCGGTTCGGTCGTCCTAGGTTCCTTCGTTCCAGCTGGCCAAATACTCTTCCTGCTCGGAGGTAAGGCGATCGATTTTAATGCCGAGCGACTCGAGTTTTAGTTTGGCTACGCGCTTATCGAGATCGGCCGGCACCGTGTAAACCTTCTTTTCGAGCGAGGCGTGGTTTTTCACCATGTATTCGCAGGAAAGAGCCTGGTCGGCAAAACTCATATCCATCACCGAGGCGGGGTGGCCTTCGGCGGCCGCCAGGTTGATGAGGCGGCCTTCGCCGAGCAGGTTGATGCGGCGGCCATCTTTCATGGTGTACTCGTCGACGAAGTTGCGCGTCGTGCGCTTGGACGAGGACATCTTCTCGAGCGACGGGATATCGATTTCAACGTTGAAGTGTCCCGAATTCGAAATAATGGCGCCGTCTTTCATGAGCGCGAAGTGCTGCTTGGTGAGCACGTTCTTGTTGCCCGTCACGGTACAGAAAACATCGCCGAGTTTCGAGGCCTCTTCCATGCTCATCACCCGGAATCCGTCCATTACGGCTTCCAGCGCCTTGGTCGGATCGATTTCCGTGACAATGACTTCAGCACCGGCGCCGCGGGCACGCGAGGCCAAACCGCGCCCGCACCAGCCGTAGCCGGCGACGACGAACTTCGATCCGGCAAGCAGGAAATTTGTGGCACGGATGATGCCGTCGATGGTGGATTGCCCCGTGCCGTAGCGATTGTCGAACAGGTGCTTGGTGTCGGCGTCATTGACGGCGATGATGGGATAACCGAGCACGCCTTCCTTCGCCATCGCACGCAAGCGGATCACGCCTGTGGTGGTCTCCTCGGTCCCGCCAATCACGTTCGCCAATTCCGCCTTGCGCTTGGTGTGCAGGATGGAAACCAGATCGGCGCCGTCATCCATGGTGATCTGCGGTTTGTGATCGACCGCCGCCATGATGTGCGAGTAATAGGAGTCGTTGTCCTCGCCCTTGATGGCAAAAACGGGAATGTTGTAGTCGCGCACCAGGCTGGCGGCGACATCGTCCTGGGTGGAGAGCGGGTTGGAGGCGCAGAGCGCCACATCCGCCCCGCCATCGCGCAGGGCAATCATCAGATTGGCGGTCTCGGCGGTCACGTGCAGGCAGGCCGAAACGCGGATATCCTTGAGCGGCTGGTTCTTAATGAATTCTTTGCGGATGATCTGCAGAACCTGCATCGACTGGTTTGCCCACTCGATGCGCTTCTTGCCCAGATCGGCGAGTTCAAGACTCTTCACGTCGCGGCTGATTGATGTTGTAGCCATTGCTTCTCCTCGTCCCCGGATGATTACGCTGGATTGTTAGCCCCTTAAGGGGCATGGGATTTCGAAACACTTTCGGCGTCGCGAAAGCGATGCCCTGATACGAGGCTCCGGATGCGAATCGCACTGGAAACCCTGAGTGCTCGCTGGCGAAAGACCGAAGCAAGCCCCGTCTTTCGCTCGTGGTGAGATTATTTCCTTACCCCCGCCGGCTCCCGCCTCAAGCCGGCGTCGGTTGCCAGCTTGGCGGCCTTGTCGGTTGTTTCCCAGGTGAAATCGGGATCACTGCGACCGAAGTGTCCGTAGGCGGCGGTCTTGCGGTAAATCGGACGGCGCAGGTTGAGCGTTTCTATGATCTCGCGCGGTTTGAGCCTGAAGTTGGCTCGCACCAGATCCGGAATTACGGCCGCATCAATCTTTTCAGTTCCGAACGTGTCCACCAGGACGCTCACGGGATCGGCCACTCCGATGGCGTAGGCAAGCTGCACTTCACAACGGTCGGCAAGGCCCGCGGCCACGATGTTTTTCGCGATGTAGCGCGCCATGTAGGCGGCCGAACGATCGACCTTGGTCGGATCCTTGCCGCTGAAAGCGCCGCCGCCGTGACGGCCCATGCCACCGTAGGTGTCCACGATGATCTTCCGTCCGGTCAAACCGGAATCGCCCATCGGACCGCCGATGACGAAACGCCCGGTAGGATTGATGTGGTACTTGGTGTCGGCATCGAGCAGGCTGGCGGGTACGACCGTCTGGATCACATGCTTCAGAATGTCGGCGCGCAGTTCGTCGTTTCCCACACTTTCCGAATGCTGGGTGGAGACGACAACCGCATCCACACGCCTCACTTTTTTCTGCGCGTCGTATTCGACCGTGACCTGGGATTTTCCGTCCGGCCGCAGGTAAGGGCAGGTTCCGTTCTTGCGAACCTCGGCAAGTTTCTGGGTAAGTTTGTGGGCCAGGGAAATCGGAAGAGGCATCAGTTCGGGAGTTTCGTTGCAGGCGTAGCCGAACATCATGCCTTGATCGCCTGCCCCACCGGTATCAACGCCCATGGCGATATCGCCGGACTGCTTGTTGATGCTGGAAATTACGGCGCAGGTATTGGAGTCGAAGCCATAAACAGCGTTGTCGTAGCCGATCGACTGCACGACCCCGCGTACCAGATTCTGAAAGTCGACGTAGGCTTTGGTGGTGATTTCGCCGGCAATCACGACCAGGCCGGTACAGGTCAGGGTCTCGCAGGCGACGCGGCTGTTCGGATCGTCACGAAGGCAGGCGTCGAGAATGGCGTCGGAAATCTGGTCGGCGATCTTATCCGGGTGTCCCTCGGTTACCGACTCCGAGGTAAATAGAAAACGATTGGTTGCTGGCAATCTGGTATCTCCTCAAGGTGACTTCGGCTTCACGTCCGATCAAGGCGGGCCTACAGAAGCCAAGGGGTTTTTCCCAAGCTCGACTCAATTTCGGGTTTGGCTTCAGCTTCCCTAAAACGGTATCAGAGATCACGGCCCGAAGGCAATGAAATTGAAAGGGTTGAGGAGAGATTTCATTGAGCGGGAGCTGGATCGCGGCGAATGGCGTGAGTGGTGCGGTAAATGAAGAAAAGAAAGCAATAATCTCAAGGCGTCGGGGGTAAAGGGACGATTCCGCTGGGGCCAAAAGTAACGACCTTCACCTCGCCAGAGCTTCCCCTGGAGTCGAGCTTTTTCCCGTTAAAAACAAAGTCGACGCCACCCGCGTTTCCGGCCTTGACGGTAATCTGTTTCCGGCCCCGGATTGTACGTTCGCCGCCAGCCTTAAGGAGTTCGGCAGGGAGCTTTTGCCCGTCGGCTGTAATGGTCACCCAGGATTCTTCGCGAGACTGGATGACGACGGTAAACTCGGCCCCGGTCCGAGAGGCGCCGTTCTGCGAGGCGGGGCTGGCGGAAGCCGGCGCGGGATTGGCGTCGCCCGAGGTTGCGGCTGAGCCCGGCTCCGTCGCTGGGGCGGCGCTCGTTTGGTTTGGCGGAGTGCCGGGTGCTCCGCCTGCGGAGCCGCCAGATGTCGGCATGGTGATGGTCGAGGCTCCGCCGTCGGGCTGTTTTGCAAGCTGCTGACGGCGATGGCTCCAGAAGGAAAGCGCGAGCGCGATAGCAAGCAGAGCCGCGGCGAATGCACCCCACGGCAGAGGGCGGGAAGGAGTTTCGGGGACAACTTCGACCCGACCGGTACGCTCGGCCCTTTCGCGTGCACTTGGGTTGCGCGTGTCGCCTTCCCGGGTGGCAATTTCGGTCGATACCGGAGGAGCATCGCCCGAGGCTTGCAGATATTCGGCTACGGTCTGATCCTCGTCGAGGCCTACGCAGCGAGCATACGCGCGGACGAATCCTTTATTGAAGATGCCTCCCGGCAACTGGTTGAACTTGTCTTCTTCCAGTGCCTGCAGCATGCGCGTGCCGATCTTCGTGGACAGGGAAATCTGCTCGAGCGAGATCTTACGCTTCTCGCGTTCCTTCTTGAGTTTTTCGCCAAAGGACGGCAAACCAGTCTCTCGCTCTCGCCGGACGGAGAAACGAAATTCTACTCTGTTGGCCAGCGAGATCCTAGTAGATTCAGGCCCGAACCCCTGCCACTGCACACCCGATTCCGACTCGGTGCGGTTCACTGCGTCAGGCGGAACTCCCCGTGCAGTGCCGCATTGGAGTCTCCGCCTGACCCCATTTTCTCTGACGCGGGCCCCGAAGCCGCAATCGGTCTTCGCCAGCGTGAACTGTAGGTTGTGCCTTGCCGCCCGGCTCCGACGCAATCCGGTCGAGACCCTTCCATTAGTTCACCGGCCGTGAGGCGCCGTCCGCGCGCTGGTGGAATGTAAAGCCGGGCACGGCGTCATCGTCGGAGTCCGTTTCAGATTGTCGAACGAGAAGTCGGTGTAGCTGAGACCATAGGCGAGAGAATAAAAGTCGCGCGACCTGAACTGGAGCGAGGTTTGCGGAATTTGCGTGAGGTTGTGGCTGGTGGAGACAGGGCTGCAGGCGGGTTGGCGTGACTGGTACTGGTTACCGACGTTCGTTGCCCGGGCGGCGCACGCAAACCTATAATTTTGTATCCAACTGCCCGAACGGGGATTTCATGTCAGAGACAGCGGGTACCTCCCCAATTCGCCTGTCACAAGAACTCACCATCTTTCATGATGTCGCCAAAGCGCTGACCTCCTCGCTCAACCTGGATTCCATCCTGCAGACCATCATGGAGAAAATGGCGGAGTACTTCCGGCCGGACACGTGGTCCCTGCTGATGGTCGATGAGGAAAAAGAGGAGCTCTATTTCGCCATCGCGGTGGGGGCGGCGGCGGAAGTTTTGTCCAAGGCGCGACTGCGGGTGGGGGAGGGAATCGCGGGTTGGGTGGCCAAGCACGGACATGCGTTGATCGTGCCCGACGTGCAGAGCGATCCTCGCTTCTCATCCCGACTCGATGAGCTGACGCGGTTGCAGACGCGCTCGGTCATCTGTGTGCCGTTGCGCTCGAAACACCGGGTGCTGGGCGTGATTCAGCTGGTGAACGCCAATGTGGGCCTGACCGAACAGGAAATGTTCTTCCTGCAGGCCTTGTGCGATTACGCCGCGATTTCGATTGAGAATGCGCGGGCCGTCGAGAAGATTCAGGAGTTGACCATCACCGACGATTGCACGGGCCTGTTCAACGCCCGCCATCTTCACAAAACGCTTGAAACCGAGGTCTATCGCTCGGCGCGCTTCGGCTATCAGTTTAGCGTGATCTTCATTGACCTCGACCACTTCAAATCCGTCAACGATACGCATGGGCATTTGGTGGGAAGCCGGCTGCTGGCAGAAGTCGGCTACCTGATCAAGGCGCAGCTGCGGCTCATCGATTTTGCTTTTCGCTATGGTGGAGACGAGTTTGTTGTTCTGCTGCCGCAGACCGCCAAAGATCAGGCGGTGGTTGTGGCGAAACGTCTGCAGGATTCGCTGCGTGCAGGGACCTTCTGCATGGAGCAGGGGTTGAACCTGAAGCTCCGTGCCAGCATGGGCCTTGCGACGTTTCCCCATGACGCACAAACGCCGCACGACATTATTCGACAGGCGGACGAGATGATGTATATGGTGAAGAACACGACGCGCGACAATATCGGCGTTGCTTCGCAGGGGCTGATGGAGCCGTAGTTTTTCGCACGTTCTGTTGGTCGCGCGGAGTGATCAAGCTCCCGCCGCAAGCGCGAGATTCATCGGAAAATGCAAACGAAAAGAGCAGCCGATGGGCTCGCCACCCAGCGATAACCTAGGGCGGGTTCTCCGCCTGCGGCTTCTCCCGTTTCCGCATTTCCGCGGGTGCATCGCTTGGAGCCTTCGAATCGGTGGAGTCCGGTTTCCAGGTAAACGGATTGGCCGGAGCGGTGGGATTTACCCCGAAATCCCATACATAAAGATTGATGCCTTCTTTTCCCAGCAACTCGGCGACGGCGTATTCGCCTGGCGCGAGAGGGTCGGCGGGGGTGAGCTTGACCCAGCCTCCGATCATTGCAGTGACCGTAGCTGCGACGAAGCGCTCGTCGCTTTTTGTTTGCCCGGTAACGGCAACCTTGACAGCGCCGGCGACGCGTTTGCCGCCTTTGACCTCGATACGAATGATCTTGAAGCGCTCGGTCGGCGGAAGCGGTGGAGCCTCGCCCGGGGCGGTGCGCGCGCTAGCGGCCCCGTCATTGTCGTCGAGATGGACGAAAATCGACGGGATTGAGGTATGCGACTGGATCTTGGCGTGCGGTCCCGGAAGTTCGATGGTCTGCTTCGCACCCGCCAGTGGGTTGATTACCGCGTGCAGAATCGCTGACTTACTGTTCTTATCCACATCCGCTCCCGACTGTTGCAGTTCCGCCAACTGCGGCTGGTTTTCGTAGGTCTCGAGCAAAAAGATACCGCCCTCATTCGGCAGCCGCAAACCAGGCGCGATTTCCGGTGCCCGCGCCTGTTCAGCCTTCCGTTCGGCCTCGATCTCCTTGTCGAGTTCGACCGCTTCCGGAGCGAGTTTGCCCTCCTGCCGGCCTTGTTCGAATTGGTTGGTGGCATCCCAATCGATCAGCGATTTCGGAACTTCCTCCCACTCGCCGCGGTCGGCGCTAAAGTAGCGGACGCGGTCGCCGTGAATTTCATACTTGGTGACGGGCTGGTAGGAGCCGTCTTTCAGGATGAGGCGGCGAGCTTGAGGTTGGGCGGGAGCTGGCAACCGGCAGGACAACAACATCGTCAGGATTGCGGCCGCGAGCCATCCCGTCTTGCCCACGCGCGTCGGAAAAAACAATGATTGCATGGCGCGAAACATTATCCGCCCTTTCGCGTGCTTGTGGAAGGTTGGATGCGGCGGGCTTTGCGCAGGAGCCTTGAGCGGCATGCAACTTTGGCTGTTGCCCGGTCCACCCGGTCCAAGATCGCATTGTTGCCGGAGCGCGATCGGCGTAAAATCCGCGGAAGCGAGACGCAGCAAAACAACCTTTGCCCGTATGTTGACTCGGTTTCGGTGAGCCGGTCATCGGGCCCGCGCGTGTTGGACACCGATCTTGTGCAGCGAAAAAAGCGATTGAAGGAGACATCCATGTCTGATTTGAGCAAGCTGCCGCAAGCGTCAAAGGCGTGCCTGCCGGCGGGTGTGACCGGCCAACATGAAAAAGATGCTTTCGAAATTCGCTTCGGCACCGCCACCGAGCAGGCAACACCGACCGGGAGCGTAAAGCACCCCACCAATGGCGATGAAGGGCGCTATGGAGACAAGTCCGGCACCTACACCAAGTGCCTGGCGCAGCAGGCCTATGGCGTGGTCTCAGCGAGCGCCTTCAAGTTATTTCGAACCGCTCTCGGCTCGGCCGATGGAGCGATTTCGGGCACGGCCGACTTTGAGGTTCCAGGCCTGCTCGGCGCGGGCCGCAAGCTGAACGGGCCGCAGGCCGCCTTCGCCCTCACCTTGAACGGAGCCGACGCGCAGCACTTTGGAGACGCCATCGCTCCGCCCGCTCCCCGGCTGGCCAGCCCGGAATATGCCACTGAACTGGTCGAGTTGTACTGGGCTTCGTTGCTGCGCGATGTCGCCTTCACCGAGTATGAGACGAACTCCGTCGCGATCGCCGCCGCCAATGAGTTGAGTACCCTCGTGGCCACCTATGCGGGGCCCACGCAAAACGGCGCGGTCACGCCCCGTCTGCTGTTTCGCGGCGGGCTGACCCTCCCCGGGCGGAAAGGCAAACCGCCAAAGACCTATTTTGCCGGCGAAGAAATTGGTCCCTACATTTCGCAGTTCTGCATACTGCCGACCCACCTCGGCGCCCAGGCAATTGACCAGAAAATGCAAACCTACGTTGCTGGCGTCGATTACATGACCGATTTGACGACTTGGGGAGGCATTCAGAACGGTGTGACGCCCACGCTCGCAAACATCGCTGATGCCGTCCCTCGCTATATGCACAATGGGCGGGCGCTCGCCTCCTTTACTCATCAGGACGAACTGTATCAGGCTTACTTGGCCGCGTACCTCGCCTTGAACTCGTTGTTCCCGACTTTCAGCACCATCCAAAATCCCGGAAGCCCGTACGCCGGCTACAAGCAAGAGCAACCCTTCGGGAACTTCGGCGGCCCGGATATCACCTCCACCCTGGGTGCGGTCTCGAGAGCGGCCATCAATGCCGTCTGGTACCAGAAATGGATTGTCCACTTGCGACATCGTCCCGAGTCCGCGGGCGGCATCGTGCAACTGATCCAGACCGGACGGGGCAATCTGATCGAGGGACACGTCGACCCCATCGTGCTGAACTCGGCAGCCTTGAATTTGAGCCGCATGCGCCATCAGAGCTACCTGTTATCGCAAGCCTTTCCCGAAGGTTCGCCCGCTCATCCGGCCTATCCGACCGGGCACGGCGCCGTTGCCGGTGCCTGCATCACCGTGCTGAAGTTCTTTTTCAACGGAGAGGCTACGATTCCTTTCCCGATGGTTCCCTCGAGTGACGGCCTCAGGCTCGAGCCCTACACCGGCACCGACGCCTCGCAGATGACGGTGAACGGCGAGCTGCACAAGCTCGCGCACAACATCTCTTTCGGCCACGGCATTCACGCCGGCATCCACTGGCGCAGCGATACGGATTATTCCATCCTGCTGGGTGAAGCGGTGGCGCTGAAGTTTCTGCAAGATCAGGCCTACACCTACAGGGAGGATTTCGCAGTCAAACTGACCCGGCTCGACGGCTCGACGGTTACGATCAAAAATTGCTAGCACCCGGGGCTCTAGCATCCCAACCTCCTCGAACCCGTCAGAGCGGCAACCCCGGGAAAGCCGTTTTGTCGGTGTCGGAATCGTGTGCGGCTCCGCCTTTCAGGACTTTCGTCCGCCGCGCGACTGTTCCCCGGGCGCTGGCCAGTGGTAGGTGGAGGGTTCGAGGAAAACCATCCTCGGAAACAAGAGGCAGGAGCCGACAGGGCAAGGAAGCAGTTGAATGTTTCAGCCCGCGCGAGGGTTCGGGCCGCCAGAATGTTTTCCACATTCCCTTCCGGAAAAACTTCTGTCATAATTGATCGTGCACCCCAGCCCGCACAATTTTCCCAACAAAATCAAAGCGAGGAAGCGATGTCGGCCAAGTACATTTTTGTAACCGGCGGTGTGGTGTCTTCATTGGGCAAAGGATTGGCGGCTGCCTCCATCGGGTGCCTGCTCGAAAGCCGTGGCCTCAGAGTCAACTTGATGAAGTTCGATCCGTATCTGAACGTCGATCCCGGCACGATGTCGCCGTTCCAGCATGGCGAAGTATTCGTCACCGACGACGGCGCGGAAACCGATCTCGATCTAGGGCACTACGAGCGATTCACGCACGCCAAGCTCTCTCGCGATAACAACTGGACCACCGGTCGTCTGTACGAGCAGATCATCGCCAAAGAGAGGCGGGGTGATTATTTAGGCAAGACGGTGCAGGTGATTCCGCATGTCACCAACGAAATCAAGGCGGCTGCCAAGAAAGTTGCGCAAGATGTGGACGTGGCGCTGATCGAAATCGGGGGTACGGTGGGTGATATCGAATCGCTCCCCTTCATCGAGGCGATCCGGCAGATGCGGCAAGAGTTGGGACGCGACAACACGCTTTTTGTCCACGTGACCCTGGTGCCATTTATTGCCGCGGCGCAGGAATTGAAAACCAAGCCCACGCAGCATTCGGTGAAAGAGTTACTCAGCGTTGGCATCCAGCCCGACATCCTGCTGTGCCGCACCGACCGGTTCCTGTCGAAAGACATCAAGTCGAAGATTGCGCTCTTCTGCAACGTCGAAGAAGAAGCTGTGATCACGGCCAAAGACGTTGCTTCCATTTACGAAGTGCCGGTGGTATTCGCGCATGAAGAAGTGGACACGCTCGTGCTCCGACGTCTGAAACTGGAGGCCAAGGACCGCGATCTTTCGAAGTGGAACGACGTGGTGCACCGCATCTACAACCCGAAAGATGCGGTGAGAATCGGCATCGTGGGCAAGTACGTCGAATATGAGGACAGCTACAAGTCGCTGAAAGAGGCACTGGTGCATGGTGCCTTGGCCCACAACCTGAAGCTCGAGGTGAGTTGGATCGAAGCCGAGGGCTTGGAGAGCGCCGACAAAAACGACAAAAGCTATGAAGCGCAGCTCGAAGAATACGACGGATTGCTCGTTCCCGGCGGGTTCGGCAAGCGCGGCATCGAAGGCATGTTGCGCGCGATCCAATACGCGCGCGAACAGCAAGTGCCTTATTTCGGGATCTGCCTGGGAATGCAGACGGCCTGCGTCGAATATGCGCGCAATGTCTGCGGATTGGCGGGGGCCAACTCGAGTGAGTTCGATACGGCAACTCCCCATCGGGTGATCTATAAACTGCGCGAACTGCGTGGTGTGGAAGAACTGGGCGGCACCATGCGGTTGGGAGCATGGCCGTGCAAAATCGAGACCGGCACGCTGGCGTATCGTGTTTATGGCGAGACTGAGATCAGCGAACGCCATCGGCACCGTTACGAGTTCAACCGCGAATATGAAGAGACCATGGTCGCCAACGGATTGCGAATTTCCGGCTCGACTCCCGACGGCACGTACGTCGAAATGATTGAAATCCCCGATCATCCGTATTTCATCGGATGCCAATTCCATCCCGAATTCAAATCGAAGCCCCTGGAGCCCCATCCCCTGTTCAAGGCATTTACCGGCGCGGCCTACGAGCACGGAAAGAAAAAGAGAGAACACAAGAACGCCGCCGAGGTGGAGATGTTCTTACGGCCCGAGAACGTGGGAAGAAGATAGAGAAATTTCCATTCGCAATCGGTCCCCATCGGAGTTGCGGACGGGGCTGAGCTACAAGTTGGAGATGGGCAGTGACTCTATCGTTCCAAATCGACAATGTTCGCGTTGGCGCCGGCGATCTCTTCCTGATCGCCGGGCCCTGCGTGATCGAAAGTGAAGATCACGCCCTGCGCATGGCGGAGATCATCAAGGGCGTCGCGCGCTCCTTGAACTTCCCGTTCATCTTCAAAGCCTCCTACGACAAGGCCAACCGCACGTCGATCCGCAGCTATCGTGGGCCGGGGATGAAGGAAGGCCTGCGCATTCTGCAGAAAGTCAAAAATGAAGTGCACATCCCGTTGCTGACCGACGTTCATCAGGCCTCCGACGTCGCCGCCGTGGCCGAAGTCGTGGACGTGCTGCAGATTCCAGCGTTTCTGTGCCGCCAGACTGATCTGATCGTAGCCGCCGCACTCAGCGGTCGTCCGGTAAACATCAAGAAGGGCCAGTTCGTCTCGCCCTGGGACATGAAGCACGCCGTGGCGAAATGCCGCGATGCCGGAAACAGCCAGGTATTTGTGACCGAGCGGGGCTCGAGTTTCGGCTATAACAACCTGGTGGTGGATATGCGCTCGCTGGCCATCATACGCAAATTCGCGCCCGTGGTATTTGACGCGACCCACTCCGTGCAGTTGCCTTCGGCCTCGCACGGCGATGAAGACGAGCCCGCGGTCAGCGGTGGCCAGCCCGAGTTTATTCCCGTGCTTTCGCGCGCCGCCGTGGCGGCGGGCGTGGACGGCGTGTTCATGGAAGTTCACGACAATCCAAAGGAAGCCAAGAGCGACGGTGCGAACGCACTCGACACGCGCCACCTGCGCGGCTTGCTGAAGGAGCTTCAGGCCTTGAAAAAGGCGCTGGACGGGGCCCACGCGACGCCTTGAGAGTTAACCGAAGGCGGTCAAGCCCTGGCGTGCTGTGAGTGTACCCCGGGCCCCGGGATGCGGAAGTCGCCGCCCGGCCTGTCCCCGGGCTAGAGCGCGGAATCCGAACTCTGCGTGCGAAGTGGAGAAGGCGGGCGATGACTCTTCAGCCACCAAATCAATCCTCCGCCGACAACCAGTAGAACCGAAATCAGCTGCGTCCCCGACATGATCCCGCCGAACACCTCGCCGCGTCCAGGATCGTCGCGCAGAAACTCGATGAAATAGCGCTCGATTCCGTACAGGACCATGAAGCTGCCCCAGATCTGCCCATCAAATGTTTTCCGCCGGAGCAGCCAGGTCAACAGCAGGAAATTGAAAAACTCGGCCGCCGCCTCGATCAGCTGTGTCGGTTCAATGCGGACACCGAGCGGAGTTCCGCTGACCGAATTCGCCAGCGGGTTGGTGAAGATCACTCCCCAGAAATGATTGGTCGGTTTGCCATAACAGCAGCCTGCCGAAAAGCAACCGAAGCGGCCAAGAACGTGGCCGAACGCCAGTCCCGGTGCGAAACCATCCATGGTGCGCAGCACTGGCATCTGGTGACGCCGCATATACCAGGCGGCCATTCCAAGCGCTCCGATCAGCCCGCCAGAGAACACACCTCCCGCCTGCAGCGTATTGAGACTGAAGATCTCACGCCAGTCATTGGCGTAGGCGCTCCAGTCGTTGATGATATAGAGAATCTTGGCGCCGATGATTCCGGCCAGCACGACCAGAATGCCAAGGTTCCAGGCATCGTCGCCGTCGATGCCCTGTTTCTCGGAGTTGTGCACGCTGATCCAAAGTCCAATCAGCACGCCTGAGGCGACGAGCACACCGTAAGTGGGCAGGTAAAAACTGCCAATGTGAAAAAGTCGGGGAAACACGTTAGTTTAGATGCTCCGGGTGCAGGCTGAGTGCTAAAGAGAGTCTAGCAGGAATCAGCTCGCGGCTTGCGGCGGTTCGTCCGCGGCGGCCCCATGCCCGGCTGTGGGGGCTGCTCCCTCGCGCGGTGCCAGGAAAGCGATTCCGGGTAATGGGATCCCGGTTCCAATAAGACAAGCCGACCCGCTGGGCCGTGTGGTGGGCCGAGAATGAACCCGTCTCAGACGGTGGGAACCCGCCGCGACCCTTTAGGCTTTTCCGCATGGCGGAACATAGCACACCGGATCTTTTTGCGAGTCGAGTCCCCGTTCATTCGGCATTGGTTCAAAAATCGGTTGCCACCATCACCAACTCCGCAGGTCGGCTTTCCCCTTGGATGCTAGGAAACCGCGCGAAGATTCGCAAGAGCAAAATGCAAAATAGTTGGCAGGAAGTTTGCAACGCGAGGTACGACAGGCGTGTTTATTGGAGCAATTGCAGGTTACGATCGATTTCCCAGGCCCTGAAAAGGCGGGTAGCCAACTCTACCCTGTGCGCCGCGTATCTTCCAAAACTTCATCCAACGCGCTGGCCAGCTTGCTGGCCCGCTGCTGCGCATCTGGCGATGTCCTCTCCAGTCGTCGCTTTAGAAGATGATATTCATCGGCAATATTAAGTGCTGCCAGCACCGCCAGCCGCACCGAGTCCACCGTTGCCGTCTGTTCCGACACGGCCCGCATCTTTCCGTCGACATACTCGGCCAGCTTCAGGATGTAGTCCGCGTCCGAGCCGCGCAGGTTATAAACCTGATCGAAGATTTCGACGCGCACGCTGCCGCTCGCGTTCAGCAAGGCATCGGTCGGGGGCTGTTTGCTTGCAGTGGCCATGTCACTCCTGGGCGAATTACTCGCCGGCGGATCAATTCCTGGCCGATCAAGGTCGGACGGGATGTCTTTGCCGCCGCTCAGCTTGCTGCCTGCTCATGCGTCAGGCTATCCATCTGGCCCAACATCTTCTCCACGCGGCCCCGGATGTCCTCGCGATCCTTGCGCAACTGCACCAGTTCGCGGCGCATGGCTTCGTTTTCTTCCTCGCGCTCTTCCAGTTGCTCGCGCAGCCGCTTCACGTCGCGCTCGGCGGTCGCCCGAGCTTCTTTCGCCGCCTTGTATAACTCAATAGTGCGATAGACTTTCTCTTCCAGCGCCTGAAAATCTTCAGCCGGAACCTCGGCAGATACCTCTTCCACGGTTTTTAGAGACATGGGGACCACTCACTTTCAGAGATGTTTTGAGCGTTGAGGCGAAGTATAGCGCAGTTGGCTGTGAATTTTACTCTACTTTTGTGCCAACTTCTGCAACCGCTTCGCCGCTTCATCCAGTGTCTCAGGCTTTTTACAAAAGGCGAAACGTACCTGTTGGCTTCCGTCCTTTGGATGCTTGTAAAAGCTCGATCCCGGAACGCACGCAATCCCGATTTCTTTGACCAGGTAGGAAGCGAACTCCACATCGTTGGGGAATCCAAAACCGCTGATATCGGTCATCACGTAGTAGGCGCCCCGGGGCTGATAACAGCGAAAGCCTGCTTTTTCCAGCGCCGGAATCAGATGATCGCGCCGCGCGCGGTAGCGGTCGGCCAATTCTCGATAGTAGCTAGAGGGCAGACTCAATGCCGCCGCTCCGGCTTCCTGCAAAGGCGCGGGCGCGCCCACGGTCAAAAAGTCGTGCACTTTGCGGATCGCATTCGTGATCGCGGGCGGGGCAACCGCCCAGCCGACGCGCCAACCGGTGACGCTGTAGCTTTTGGAGAGCCCGTTGATGGTGATGGTGCGTTCGCGCATGCCATCGAGTTGCGCCAGAGAAATGTGCTCCGACCCGTCATAGAGAATGTGTTCGTAGATCTCGTCGGTGATCGCGAGCACATTGTATTCGACGCACAAGTCGCGAATCAGTTCCAGTTCCTTCCGGCTGAATACCTTGCCGGTCGGGTTGTTAGGCGTGTTGAGGATGATGGCTTTGGTGTGATGGTTCGCGCTCTGATGCTGAAACGCCTCCCGCAGTTCCTGCTCATCGAAGGTCCACTCCAGTTCGGACGAGCCGGGAGGACGCAGGCTGACGAAGCGCGGCCGGGCTCCGCTGAGAATCGAGTCTGGACCGTAGTTTTCGTAAAAGGGCTCGAAAACCACCACCTCATCGCCGTGGTTGCACACCGCGAATAGCGTGGCGATCATCGCTTCGGTCGAACCGCAGCAGACCACAACTTCTCTCTCCGGATCGACCTCGATTCCTTGCCGTTCCCTCATCTGGCGGGCGATGGCGGTGCGGAGGCTCTTGGCGCCCCAGGTGATGGCGTACTGGTTGACGTCGGCTGCGATCGCCTCCTGCGCGGCGCGCTTGATTTCGGCGGGCGCGGGAAAATCGGGAAACCCCTGCGCCAGGTTGACGGCGTGATATTCCATCGCCTGCCGGGTCATGTCGCGAATCACGGACTCGGTGAAATGCTCAACCTTGTCGGAGAGAAAATGCTTGGGATGGGCCGAAACCTGAGTCATGGAAAGCAGCCTAGCACAACAAATGCTTGGGTCGGAACCGTCTGCCGGTATCTCCTGCACCTGCCGACAGCGGTCATCCTGGGAGCTGCCGGCTCTTTTGACCGACTTTGGAGCGCGCCGGGATACCGAAGGCAGGACCGGAGGCAACATGAGGTGAGATGAGGCGAGGCCGCAAGGTGGGGCGAGCTGGGGGAGCAAAGACAGGGCTGCGCGGCTGTGCTCGAACCGGGGGCGGCCGTGCCGGCTTTATCCGCACCCAAAATGCCTCCAGCCGGTGCTGGCCCCTGCGATGACCGATGCGAGCTCGGCAAACGGCCGGCAGACGGAGACAGGCGGGTCTGCTCACCGGGGAGCCCAGTCGAAGCAGCTGCGTCCTTGTTCCTGAGTGTTTTGCGAGGGTGCCCGGCGGAGGCCTGACTACACTGGAAACTGGTTTCGCACGTACTCGATCGCCTGCTCGTGCGACGTGAGTCGACCCTCGAGTTGCTCGTCCTCCACTGCGGAGAGCAGTTGCTTGAAGCGCGGGCCGGGCTTATAACCGGCCTCAATAAGGTCGCGGCCGGTGAGTAGCGGAACGGGGCGAATGGCTTCGGGGGGCATCGAATGCAACTGCATGCGGGAAAACTCGTAGGAGTCGAGTTGGCCGTTGCTCGAAAGGCAATCCATGCGATGCAACTCCAGATGCTCGTTGAAGGCGGGCAAGCGCAGAAATTTCTTCAGCGTGGATTGGTTCATGCGCTGCACGTCTGCAAAGCGCATGTGATTTTCGACCAGGGCGAGAATCTGGTCGGTCTCTTCGTTCGAGAAACGCAGACGGCGGCAGATGGCGGCGGCCATTTTCACTCCGACTTCAACGTGTCCGTCGAAGCGGATGCGATCGGCCGCCACGCGGAAAGTCGGCGGCTTGCCAACGTCGTGGAGCAGGGCTCCCCAGGCTAGCGTTTTGGAACCGCCGGGCGTGAGTTTTTCGAGCAACAGCAGCGTGTGTACGAAGACATCGCCTTCGGGGTGAAATTGCGGTGGTTGGGGCACTGCTTTCATGGCCGCAATCTCCGGGAGCACTTCCGGCAGCAACTGGCTCTGATCGAGCAACTGGAAGGCAACTCCGGCGCGGCCTTCCGTGAGCATTTTGGTCAGCTCTTCGCGAACCCGTTCCGGGGACACCTGGCGAATTTGCGGTGCCAACTCTTGGATTGCCGCCATCGTTGCCGGTTCGATCTGGTAGGCAAAGCGTGCGGCAAAGCGGACGGCACGCAGCATCCGCAGTTTGTCTTCCGCGAAGCGGTGCTCGGGATCGCCAATGGCGCGGACAATGCCGGCCTGGAGATCGTTGCGGCCGCCGACGAAATCCAGGATCGCGTGGGTCGTGCTGGCGGGCGACGAGGGATCGAACCCCAGCGGGTCGAGCATCATGCCGTTGATGGTGAAGTCGCGACGCTCCACGTCTTGGCGCGGATCCTTGCTGAAGCGTACTTGGTCGGGATGGCGGCCATCGGAATAGCCGATGTCGGAGCGGAAGGTTGCGACTTCGACCGCACCTTTGTCAGGGAAGCGAACCCCGTCGGGACCCCTCGCGGCGCGGTCGTCGGGTGGAAATGGCACCAGCACAACCCCGAATTGCTCGCCGACGGCGAAGGTCTGCGGGAAGACTTCCATGACCTGACTGGGAGTGGCGTCGGTTGCCACGTCGTAGTCGGCAGGCTGCCGGTCGAGCAGCAGGTCGCGGACACATCCTCCGGCGAAGTAGGCCTGGTAGCCGCGGTCGCGCAGGGTGCGGACGATTTCGGTGGCATGTTCTATGGTTTGTGGCAAACCCTACCCTTAATGCGATTGCAATGGCGGCAACGCTCGACTCATGAGTGGACACGGCTTCGTAGCGGAGGAAGATCTGGTTTCGGCTGGGCTTGGCGATCGTCGGCAGGTTCCGGTTCGGTATTATCCGTGACCGACTCGCGCAATCATTTGGACCTCCTTCTGTTGGACCCCTGCGAATAAGAGCGGAGCCCTCATTTAGACTAGGAACACCGCCTTCATTATGCCTGACGCAAAGATACTGGGGATTGAAAGCTCCTGTGATGAGACGGGCGCCGCGGTGGTGCGCTCCGGGGAGCAGATCTTGTCCAATGTCGTGGCGTCGCAGATCGCGACCCACGAACCCTATGGCGGAGTGGTTCCGGAACTTGCCTCGCGCGAGCACTTGCGTGCGATCGTGCCGGTCGTGCGGCAGGCATTATCGGAAGCGGGCGAGAGTTATGAGTCCGTCGATGCCATTGCCGTCACGCAAGGGCCCGGGCTGGCGGGCGCTTTGCTGGTCGGCATTAGCTTTGCCAAAGCGCTGGCATTTGCCCTGGCGAAGCCGTTGATTGCCGTCAATCATCTCGAGGGGCATATCCACTCGGTCTTGCTCGAGCAGCGGCAAAGCGCAGCGGGAGACCTGCGATTTCCCGTGCTTGCCTTGGTGGTCTCTGGCGGGCACACGCATCTGTATCTGGCGCAATGGCGGGAAAATTCTTGGACCTACCAGAACATTGGTCACACCCGTGACGACGCTGCCGGAGAGGCTTTTGATAAAGTTGCCAAGCTGCTGGGACTGGGGTATCCGGGAGGCCCGATTATCGACCGGCTTGCGCTGCACGGCGATCCGCAGGCGGTCAGGTTTCAGACCTCGCAAATCAAGCACCCGGACCGGCGGGATTACAGGCGCCGCGATTCTCCGCCGGTCGCAGGTGAGGATTGGGCGCAGTTTGATTTTTCCTACAGCGGAATCAAAACGGCGGTCTTGCGGTACGTTGAGACACAGAACCTGAAACCGGCGATCGAGGTTCGGCGGCAGGCGCTGGCGGCGATGGGGAAAGCGACGCTCGAGGATACTTTGCGGCTTTGCGATCGCCAGACGTTGAATCTGGTGGCCTCCTTTCAGCGTTCGTTGGTGCACGACCTGGTTAGCAAGACGCTGGCGGCAGCGCGCGCATACAACATTCAGACTCTCCTGGTTAGCGGCGGGGTCGCCGCCAACCGGGAACTGCGGACCACGTTTGAGCGCGAAGCCGGGATCGAGGGATTTCCGGTGTTGTTTCCGTCGCGGGCGCTTTCGACCGACAACGCGGCGATGATCGCGGCCGCCGCGTTTCCGAAGTTTCTGCGCCGGGAGTTTGTCGCCCTGGATTTGTCCGCCGACGCTGGTATGTCGTTGCGTTGAGGCCCTTTCGCAGCCATTGTTAACGAATTGAAACAATTCCCAGCTACAATGGTCGCGTGAAACCGACGATCTACGCAGTCGAAGACGATCCGGACATCTCTCGCCTTGTGCGCCATCATCTCGAAGGCGCCGGCTTCAACGTGCGGCTTTACTCGACCGGCAATCAGGTTGTGGTCGACGCGGAGCGTCAGCGCCCGGCGTTATTTCTGCTGGACATCATGGTGCCGGGCAAAGACGGGCTGGAACTCTGCCGGCAGATCCGGCAGTCGGTGTCGCTGGCGTCGGTTCCGGTGATTTTCCTGACCGCCAAAAGCGGCGAGGCGGACCGGATTCTGGGGCTGGAGTTGGGGGCAGATGACTATATTCCCAAGCCTTTCAGCCCGCGCGAACTGGTGGCCCGTGTGAAAGCGGTTCTGCGCCGGTTTGAGCGGCCCTTGCCGCCGCTGCCCACCAAAATTGACGAAATCCACATTGACCCGGGCGCGATGACCTTGACCGTTCGCGGAAAACCGGTGCCGACGACGGCGACGGAATTCCGCCTGCTTGACCATTTCATGCGCCACGCCGGACGCGTGTTTACGCGCGATCAGTTGCTTGATTCGGTCTGGCGCGATACCGCCTACGTCACACCCCGCTCGGTCGACGTCTATGTGCGACGCATCCGTGAAAAAATTGAACCCGATCCAGAGAACCCGCGTTACTTGAGGACGGTGCGTGGGGCCGGCTACCGTTTTGAGGTTGCGCGTTGAGAAGTCGCATTTTCTTCAAATTGATGTTTGTGTTTCTGCTGGTGATTGGCGCCACCGCGGTCACCTTGCAGCTGACCGTGCACCAGGTCTGGGAACGCACCCTTCGGGAGCAGATCAAGCTCAATCTCAAACAGAAGGCCTGGATGCTGGCCCATCGCGTGGAGACGGACCGCGAGCACACCCTTGCCGACATCACCTCGCAGGAGGGCCAGGCGGCGGGAGCGCGCGCGACCGTGATTGATCCAACGGGCAAGGTGCTGGCGGATTCCGAGGCCGATCCCAGCACCATGGAGAACCATTCCCAGCGGAAGGAGTTTGTTGCCGCCCTGGCCGGTAACGTCGGCATCGACGAGCGCAACAGTCAAACCGTGAACGTTCCTTTTGTCTATGTGGCGGTGCCGGTTTCCGGAGGGGCGGTGCGGCTGGCGTATCCCTTGCCCGAGATCGAGATCACGGATCGCCCGCTGGCCGTGGCCCTGTTCTGGGGGTCGTTTTCCGCGTTTGTGTTTGCTGTCCTGGTGGCGATGGCGGCTTCGCAATATGTTGGCTGGCGTCTGCAACGCATCGTGACTTTTGCCGAGCAAGTGGCGGCCGGGGACCTGACGGCGCGGATTGCGTCGGCATCGACCGACGAGATCGGCAAGGTGGCGGCAGCGCTCGATAAAACGGCGCGTCGGGTAGAAGAAAGTTTTCACCGCGTACAAACCAGCCAGCGGGAACTGGAAACGCTTCTCAATAGCATGCAGGACGCGGTGATTGCGGTCGACGCCGATGGCCGGGTGCAGTGGGCGAACAAGGGCATGGGGCGAATGCTGCTGCGCACTCCCCGCCTGAACGCGCCGTTGATCGACAGCGTCCGCGACCCCGATTTTCTCGCCGCTATACAGGAAGCCGCGCGGGACAAGGTCGTGACTTCCGCGCGCTCGAACACGATCGCCGCGGGACGAATCTTCGATGTGACCGCAGCGCCGATGCCCGGCGGCGGTGCGGTCGCCGTGCTCCGGGATCTCACCGAGACCGAGCGCATGGAAAAGACGCGGCGCGACTTTATCGCCAACGTTTCCCACGAACTGCGCACGCCGTTGACTTCCATCCAGGGCTATACCGAGACTCTGCTCGACAGTCCGCTCGAAGACAACCACGTGCGAGAGTTCCTGGAAATTATCCGCAAGAACTCGGCTCGCATGTCGCGCCTCACCGAAGATCTGCTCACTTTGGCCCGCGTCGAATCGGGCGAACACCGTTTCGATGTGCAGTCGGTCAGCGCCGAAGAGCTGCTGCAGGATGGTCTGGAAAGTTTCCGCGAGACGGCTCGCGGCTATGGCATCGAGCTGGTGCTTGAGAACTCACTTCCCTCCGCCAATGTGAAGGCGGATCGCGAAGCCATTCACCAGATTTTTTCGAACCTGATCGAGAATGCCTTGAAGTACGCCTCCTCAGGCAAGAAAGTTGTTCTCGGAGCCCGCCCGGCCGAGATGGGCGTCGAGTTCTATGTCCGCGACTTCGGCCCGGGAATTTCCTCCGAACATCTGCCGCGCCTGTTTGAGCGCTTCTACCGTGTCGACAAAGCTCGCTCCCGGGAATCCGGCGGAACCGGACTGGGACTGGCCATCGCCAAGCATATCGTACTGGCGCACGGGGGAACGATCCGCGCCGAAAGCGAACTCAACCACGGCTCGACGTTTCTGTTTGTCCTGCCCGCTTGCGGCCCGGATACGACCTAGCCGGATCCGACCTAGGGTGCGAGGAGCGGATGCGTCGACCCGGTCTGCGGAAGCGGGTGCGCCGCCGGCTAGGCTCCGGGATGGATCAGTTGCACCAACCAAAACGCAGCTGCCGCGACCACTGCTGCCGCCGGAATGGTCACAACCCACGCCCAGACAATGCGCGCCGCGACTCCCCAGCGCACCGCCGAGAGCCGGTTGACCGCTCCGACTCCGACGATAGCTCCGGTGATGGTGTGCGTGGTGCTGACGGGGATTCCCGCCAGTGCGGTCGAGAACAGGGTGATCGCTCCCGCCGCTTCAGCGCAGAATCCGCCCACAGGCTTGAGCTTGGTGATGCGCGATCCCATGGTGTGCACGATTCTCCAGCCGCCGAAATAGGTTCCGAGCGCAATCGAAGCATGGGCGGCCAGGATAATCGGCCAGTGAAACCTTCCCCAGTCGCCGGCCAGTTCCTGCGAACTCAGGTAGTGAGCGCCATACAGCGCAGCGGCCACGATGCCCATGGTCTTCTGCGCATCATTGCCGCCGTGGCCAAGGCTGTAGGCCGCGGCCGACAGGAGTTGCAGTTTGCGAAACCAGGCGTCAATTCTGCGTGGGGCCTTATTTTGCAGCAGCCAGAAAACGGCAATCATGAACGTCAGGCCGAGCAGAAGTCCCATGACGGGCGCGACCACGATAAAGATCAGGGTTTTGTACCAACCCTCGACAATAATCACATGCCAGCCGGATCGCATGACCGCCGCTCCGGCATAGCCCCCGATCAGGGCGTGCGAAGAGGAGGTCGGCAGCCCCCTCCACCACGTGAGCAAGTCCCAGACGATGGCGCCAAACAAGCCCGTGATGACCACATACTGGGTCACACTTTCGAGGTGGATCATGCCTCCGCCGATCGTCTTGGCGACCGCGATGCCCAAAAGAAACGCGGCGGCAAAATTGAAGAATGCGGCCCACAATACGGCGAGCTTTGGGGACAAGACACGCGTCGAGACGACGGTGGCAATGCTGTTGGCGGCGTCGTGAAATCCGTTCAAAAAATCGAAGATCAGTGCGACCAGGATTGTGACGATCAGCAGAAGCAGATCAGGCTTCACCAGTTTTCCTATTTCGATAAAGTCTCGAGGTTCAGGTGTTCTTCAATACGACCGTTTCTAACACGTTGGCAACGTCTTCGGCCTTATCCGTCGCCCGCTCGAGGAATTCCAGCAATTCCTTTATTTTGATGAGATTAATCGGATCTTTTTCACCTTCAAACAGCTTGGCAATCGCCTGTTGAGAGACCAGGTCGGCTTCGTTTTCGAGGCGGTTGATCTCCACGCAATGTCCCAGGATATTCCCGTTCTTCTGCATCAGCGACACCGCCTGCTGCAGCTCCTGACACTGTTTCAAGATGATCGTCGCCAGTTCTCCGGCGGCAGAGGGCGGAGCCGTGATCCGGTACATCACGATACGGGCCCCCGAAGCATTGATGAAGTCGAGGACATCGTCGAGCTTGGAAGCCAACTCGTGAATGTCTTCCCGGTCGAAGGGTGTGATGAAAGTCTGGTTGAGTTTGGTCAGGATGGCATGAGTGAGTTCATCGCCCTCGCGTTCGATGCGATGAATCTCGTCGATCTTCTTTTCGACATCGTGGTAGTTTGCAAACAGATCCACCAGGGTACGGGCGCCGGCGATGAGATTGTCGGACATCGCCGAGAACATGGCGAAGAAGCTATTATCCCTGGGAATGAGACGGACCATTTAAGGAGCTATTTGAGTCACAAAGTATCTGCGTGACAGTCAGTTGCGGTGATCGGACCGGCAACTATCTCACGGGGCAGCGAATCCAGTCAAATGGCCGAAAGCTTTGAGCTGGGCCCGGCTTCGATTTCGGTTTTTCGGGAGCAAAGCGAATCTGTCGCGACTTCTACGAGGTCCTGCCGCGGTTCTCGGCCCCGTTGCAGGATAGAACAAGCGGCCAGCGATAGTGTCCGCCAACGAGGGGGCGTAAGCCCGCACCGGGTGCTTCAGCGGGTTGCCGCTGAAGCTGGAGGAACGCTTTCCGCAGTAGAAGTTGTTTGGCCGAACGCGCAAAGGGGCAGGGGGGTTAACGTATGCGGCGGCGACTGACGACGATTGGCGAGCGCCGGGGCAGTCCGAGGGAAATGACCAGGAGCAGGGCCAATACCATGCTTGCTCCCACGGCGATTCGCTGGAGAAAAGCCAGAAAGAATAGACCCAATTCCATGGCGATATTGTGCGGCGGCAGAGAGGCGCAAGCGAGATAACGATGGTAATACTTACCATCGTCGGTAGAAGCCCCGGGGCCACGGAGAAGCTCCCCGCCTGGCGCTCAGAGACGCAGGTTCCACGGGTAAATTTACCAAGGTGTAACCTGCCTTGCTGATCCGGGGACTATGCTAGGGCTGGGAGTGTATGTCAGACTCTAGTTTGCCGCTCGCGTCCATTAGAGCGGATTCGGCATCAAACCGAGCAGGCGCTTGTCTATGAGTACAGCCAGCGTAAAGACGCCTTCGCCCGAGCCGGCGCATTCCGGCCTGGTGCGGCGAACCGTGGAAGCATGCGCCATAGCTCGCGAGGCTGCGGCCATCGCCGCCGAGGGAATCGCCACCGGGTCGATGTCGCGTTTGAATGCCATCCGGCAATGCGAAAAAGAGCTGGATGCCATCGACCTGGAAGTGGATTCCGGCGTGACGTCAACCGTCACCCGCGTTTCCGAGGCCGAATCCAGGCAATTGCTGGCGTGCATGAAGGTGATGATTGGACTCGAGCGCATCGGCGATCTGCTTCTGAGCTTTGCCACCAGTGCGCAAGCCGCCAATGGGCGCATCGACTCCCAGGATGCCCGAGACCTGACCCATATGGCGACGGTTTTGGAAAAAATGCTGTCCGATGTTGGCCAGGCTTTTTCCCAGCACGACGTGAGGAAAGCGATCGACGTGCTGCGCGCCGATGCCGAGATGGACCGGCTGCGCAATATTATCTTTCTGCGCCACATCGAGAATCCGGAGAACGTGGCGCACCATTCCAGTCTGCAGATTATCTTCATGACGCAGTCTCTCGAGCGTGCCGGCGATCACGCCAAAAATCTGGCGGAAGAAGTTTGTCACTTTGTCAGCGGACGCAGTATCCGCCACCTGCTGATGGCCTACGACAAGCCCAAAGAGCAGATGTTCGTCGAATGGCTGCGTCACAAGGACGAAAAATCGCAGTAGCGACGCGAGGCCGGACTCTCTCCCGGCGGTTTATCTCCTTTCGCTGCGCAATGAACGTTCGCATCGCCAGCCCTTGACAGCCGGAGTCGGCAAGGCGAGACTCGGTTCAGCCCTATCCAAATAGTGCAGGGAACTATGGCAGAGAGGGCTTTGATCGTAATTCCATGCATGGATCGGCCCAGCCCGAAGAGCGACTCCCGTCAGCGAACCCCGAGGACGCGGCGGGTGCCCGGCTGTCGAATCCGGCAGGCAACAGTGCCGACGCCGAGCGGCCGCTCGAAGAGGCGGAACTGGATTCCGCGCTGCAGTTGCTGGTCGAGCGGGCACAGTACATTACCGGCGCAACCGGCACCGCTCTGGCTTTGCCCCAGGGCGAAGAGATGGTTTGCCGCGCCAGTGCCGGGTCTTCGGCGCCCGCCATCGGTTCGCGCTTGCAGGTTCGGTCCGGCCTGACCGGAGAGAGCGTTGCGCGCCGGCAACTGCTGCGCTGCGACAACGCGGAAACCGACGCGCGGGTGAATTTAGAAGCCTGCCGGGCCTTGGGCATCGCATCCATTGTCGTATTGCCGTTGCTTCGCCATAACGGCGAGGTCCGAGGCTTGTTCGAGCTGTTTTCCGATCATGCTTACGCTTTTGAAGAACGCGATTTGATTGCGCTCGAGCGCATGGCGGCTCTCACGTTGACGGCTCTGGATCTGGCCGAGCAGCGTCAGACGTCGGCGCCGGCGCCGGAGCCAGCCTCGCTGCGGGAAAAGCCAAGGAGCATCGACTCTGGGGCAGCAGGCGGCCTGGGCCAAGTCCCCTTAAATGGCGGGGCGAAAAATCAGCCTCCGGAAAATCAGGTGCCGGAAATTGAGATTTCGGAAATTCCCGCGGAGTCGGGCTCGGTCGAACCGAGGGTCGATTCCACCGAGTTGGGTGTTTCATCGTTGCCCGCCATGGCGCTGGCTGTGCCGGAACCGCCAGCAGCGGCCGCTCCCGTACCTGCGGCCATGCTCCGCGTGCAGAAGTGCGCGGCTTGCGGGTTTCCGGTTTCCGAGGGGAGAACGCTCTGTCTCGATTGCGAGAGCAAGCAGCGCGACAACCAGGATTCCGACAAAAAGCAGCGTCTGCCGGAGCCGGCCCCGAACGAATCCCAGGGGAGCAAAAGCAGCGCGGAGCAGGGCTCGCCGTCGGATGCGGGGTCGGACCTTACCCCACCGGGCTCGCAGGAATTCGTGCCCGCTTTTCTCGCGAACGCAAAACCGGCACAGGAATCATGGTTGGCAAATCACGTGAATCTGCTGGCGATCGCGGTCCTGCTGCTGGGCATCGTGGTCGCGGTGGTGGTGTTTCGATGACTAACTCTGCACTCGCAAGCGCCTGTTTCCCTTGACAAATTGCCGGTAAACGCAATACTCTGCGCTTGATCGTCGTTCCACCCCACAGGTGCCCATGAAATGAAAAATGTGTACGAAGTCTTGCGCCAAAAGGAACTTGAACTTTCCCGACTGGAAAAAGAAGTTGAGGCTTTGCGCGTGGCCGCTCCGCTGCTTTCGGATGAAAAAGAGCCGCTGCCAGAAGCATCCAAGGTGACCTTGACTCCAACCACGGCGCCGCAACCGGTTAGGATCCCCCCCGCGGTTGCGGCCACGGCTCCGGCTCGCGTCGCTGGCTGGGAGGATGCAGCAAAGCGTTGGCCGTAACGAAATCATAAGTCAGAAGATTCCCCCGCCATAAAAAATAGCCCAGGCATAACTCTCCTGGGCTAATCTTTTGCTCTCTCCTCGCTCGCCTCTTTCAGTCCAGCTTGGTGAAGGCCAGCGCCAGCAAGGTCTTTTGTTCCACCTCGTGCGCTTTGGCCGAACCGGTCGCCGGGCTGGCACTTCCGGAACGCTTCACCGAGTGCACGGGACGGTCATCGGTGATGTGCCGCAAGCGGGGCAAGATATAGGAAAGGGCGCCCATATTGGCGGGCTCTTCCTGCACCCACACAATATCTCGCGCCGAGCCATGGCGTTCCAGTTCCGCAGTCAATTCCGCCTCGGGGAAGGGATACATCTGCTCGAGGAAAACGATTGCGGTGCTCAAGTCTTTCCGTTTCTGCCGTTCGGTGCGAAGCTCATGGCCGATCTTGCCGGTGCAAAGCAAAATGCGCTGGGCGTCCCGCGCCTCCGTGTCCGGAATCACGGGCAGAAATTTCTGATGGGTGAGATCTTCGAGCGGAGACAATGCATCCGGATGCCGCAACATACTTTTTGGCGTGAACACGATGAGCGGCTTTCGCCACTTACGCAGGGCCTGGCGCCGCAGCAAATGAAAATATTGGCTCGCGTTCGAGGGTTGACAGATCTGGATGTTGTCGCGCGCCGCCAGTTGCAAGAATCGCTCCACCCGCGCGCTCGAGTGCTCGGGACCCTGACCTTCATAGCCGTGGGGCAGCAACAGGACCAATCCTGAAAGCAGGTTCCATTTGTCCTCGCCGGCGCAGACGAACTGGTCGATCACCGCCTGGGCGACGTTGGCGAAATCGCCGAACTGCGCTTCCCAGAGGACTAGCGCTTCGGGATAATCGCGGCTGTAGCCGTATTCAAATCCCATGACGCCGGCTTCGGAAAGCGTCGAATTATAGATGTCACATGCCGCCTGGCCGGGTGCAATGTGGCGAAGCGGAACATATTCGGTTTCGTCCTGAACGTCGAGCAGCACCGAATGGCGCTGATTGAAGGTCGCGCGCCGCGCATCCTGCCCGCTTAGACGCACCGGAATCCCCTGCTTCACGAGGCTCGCAAAAGCCAGGGCCTCGGCCATGCCGTAGTCGATCGGCTTTTTGCCCGTCCCCATCTCCTCGCGCTGTTCCAGCAACTTCTTGACTTTGGGATGAATGTGGAAACCGTCGGGATACCTGGTCAAACGCTCGGTGAGTTCGCCCAACTCCTCGCGCGAAATGCCGGTCGACTGCTCGTAATCCGGCTGGTAGCGACCGCCGAAAAAGTTGTCCCAATAGCTGGGCAAATCCCGCATCAGGGGCTTCTTGGTAAAATGCGTGGCGGTTTTCTGCGCCGCCTCGTACTCGTTTTTGACCGAACTGGCGCGCGCGGCGATATCCTCGACGCCCAGTTGTTTGGCGTAGATCTGATAGAGCGGCGGGTGCTCCTTGATTGCCTTGTACATCAGAGGTTGCGTCACCGTGGGGTCGTCCACTTCGCTGTGCCCATGGCGCCGGTAGCCGATCAGATCAATGACCACATCGTTGCCAAATTGGTAGCGATACTCGGTCGCGATGCGCGCGATGCGCATCACCGCGTCTACATCTTCGCCATTCACATGGAAGATGGGAACCGCCTGCCGCCGCGCCAGTTGGGCTGAAAAGCGGGAGGAGTGTTCTTCTCGGGCATTGGTCGTGAATCCGATCAGATTATTGACAATGATGTGGATGGTTCCGCCCACCGAGTAGCCAGACAGGTCCGCATAATTCAGCGTTTCCGCCGTGATGCCTTGCCCCGCGAACGCAGCGTCGCCATGAACGAGCAGCGGCAGGTACTTGGCCGTGCCGCCTTTTCCGGCGCGGTCCTGCTTGGCGCGAGTGCGCCCCACCGTCACGGGATCGACCGCTTCGAGATGGCTGGGATTGGAAGCCAGGTGGATGTGAATTTTTTTTCCGCTCTTGGTTACGTATTCGCCGGTCGCGCCCATGTGGTACTTCACGTCACCCGATCCCAGAACGCTGCGCGGATCCACATCTTCGAACTCGGCGAACACCTGCTCCGGGGGGCGCTTGGCAAGGTGAATCACCACGTTCAGCCGCCCGCGATGACTCATGCCCATCACCAGCTCCACCGCGCCACCTTCCCCGGCTACATCGAGAACCTGATCCACGGCAGGCAACAGCGAGGTGTTGCCTTCCAGGGAGAATCGTTTGTTGCCAAGGTAACGTTGCTGCAGTGTCTGCTCAAACAGGTCGGCACGCAAGAGCAGGTCGAGCGCGCGCGCTTGGTCGACCGCTGCTTGATCGCCCTCGATGCGTTCCTGAATCCAGCGGCGCCGCTCCGGATCGGCAATGTGCATAAATTCGACGCCGACGCTTCCGCAATAGATGCGCCGCGCTTCGCGAGCCCACTCGTTGTCAATCTGCAGGTCGGGATGCGGTTGGGGGGGGAGCAGGCCGAGCGGGTTCAGTTCGGCTTCGAGATACCCGAACTGTCGAAACAGGCCAAACACCCGTTCGCGTTCGTAGTTCTCCAGCAGGGCAGGAGTCGCGCTCCCGCTTGTCGGTCGAGTTGAAGTAGCCATAAAAGGTCTTCTATAGAATAACGGATGAGCGGCCTGGTGTGTCTGAATCTGCGGGAAACAATGGGTACGGCTGTCATGCACGGGCAAGACCCGAGCAAGGACATGCCCGAGGATTGTGCTGCTGGTCACTGCGGCATCGCGGAGCCGGGACTAGCCTGAAAGCCGGGGGATACTTCGATGACGCTTCGCCCTGACGCCGCCCAGCCCGGAACGCCGGTCATTGTCGGCATTCCCTTTGACGCAAATTCTTCCTGGTTACGCGGTCCGGCCGGCGCCCCACCCATTATTCGTGTGGCCTTCAATTCCAGTGCGACCAATTGTTGGACGGAAACCGGCATCGAACTGAGCGCCGATCGCTCGTACTGCGACGCAGGCGATCTGAAATTTACTTTTGAGGAGCCGTTTGTGGCCATCGAGAGGGAGGTCGACCAATTGCTCAAAAAGGGACTGCGTCCGGTTTGCCTCGGCGGGGACCACTCGATTACGCTGCCCATCGTCCGCGGGTTCGGCAAGCACGTCCCTCAACTGACCATTCTCCACTTCGACGCGCATCCCGATCTCTACGACGAACTCGAGGGCAACCGGCTGTCACACGCCTGCCCGTTTGCCCGCATCATGGAGGAGGGCGCGGCCAAACGCCTGATCCAGATCGGAATTCGGACGATCACCGGGCATCAACGCGAGCAAGCCCGGAGATTCGGAGTGGAGGTGGTAGAAATGCGCCATCTCCCCGCGCTCGATCGTATGCAAGTCGACGGCCCCGTCTACATTTCCTTTGACATGGATGTACTCGATCCCGCCTTCGCCCCTGGCATTTCGCATCGCGAACCGGGAGGAATGTCGGTGCGGGAGGTCCTCGCGCACCTGCACGCGATTACCGGAAAGATTGCGGGCGCTGACATCGTGGAATTCAATCCGGCGCAAGACCACACCCAGATCACCGCGGCGGTCGCGGCCAAGTTGCTGAAAGAAATATTGGGAAAGATGATCTTGAACTGAAGTTTTCCTGAACCCGGCGGTAGAATCCATCATCGGACAGAGTGGAGGCTACCCATGGCGAACGGAATCGTGGATCTGCCCAGTCGCTACCCTGTACCCGAAACTCTGGCACGGTTGCAATCGATACTCAAAGAAAAAGGCGTGACCGTATTTGCACTCGTGGACCACAGCGGGGAGGCCGAGAAGGCCGGCCTCAGAATGCCTCCCACGCAGTTGCTCATCTTCGGCAGTCCGAAGGGCGGCACGCCCCTGATGGTTGCGGCGCCGCGTCTGGCCATAGACCTTCCCTTGAAAGCACTGGCCTGGCAGGACGAACAGGGCCAGGTGTGGCTCTCCTACAATACGCCGGAGTATCTGCGCGAGCGGCACGGCTTTCCCGCAGAGCTTCTGAAAAACATCGCCGGAACCAGCGCACTGATGCAAAAAGCTGTGGAATAATAGCGGCGGCCCGGACCTGTCCGCTCCAACATGCCCGAGAATCCGAATGCCAACCGAGCCCGCGACCACCTGGCCAATGAGCGCACCTTTTTGGCCTGGCTGCGAACCGGGGTGGCGACGATCGTCTTCGGGTTCGCCATCGGTCGTTTTTCGATTGCACTCCGCGAATTCATGCGGATGCAGGGCTCTAAGTCGGTCACGCCTGGATTCACTACCTGGCTGGGCATTCTCTCGGCTTTGGGTGGCGTCCTGCTCGTTCTTGTCGGTCTCGGGCGCTACCGCAGGACGAAGGCGCAACTCGATTCGAACACCTTCGAGCCCGCGGGCTTGGTGATTGATCTCGTTTCTTCTCTGCTCGGCCTTTTCGGATTGGTGCTGGCCGGTTATCTGGCGTACATCGAAGTTGTGAACCGATGAATGATGATTTGACGGGGTGAATCATGGCGAAAAAAGCGGAAAAAGAGGCGGCCGGGCGGGCTGCCGCGAAGCTGGTGCGCGACGGCGAGGTCGTGGGATTGGGGACCGGTTCTACGGCGTACTTCGCGATTATTGCTCTGGGCGAGCGCGTGAAGGCGGGTTTGAAGATGATTGGAATTCCGACCTCGGTCGCGACCGCCGAACTGGCGCGCACCCTCGGAATTCCGTTGACCACGCTGGATGAACATCCGGAGATCGACATCACCATCGACGGCGCCGACGAGGTCGACCCCAAGCTGAACCTGATCAAGGGCGGGGGCGGTGCCCTGTTGCGCGAAAAGGTGATTGCCTCGGTGAGCAAGAGAATGGTGGTGGTGGCGGACTCGGCGAAAATTGTCGCCGCGCTCGGACAATTCCCGTTGCCGATCGAGATCATTGCTTTTGCGCGGGTTGTGGTCGAGCACAAGATCGCGACGCTCGGTGCAACCGCAAAGTTACGAACCAGGTCCGACGGGAGTATTTTCCTCACCGACAACGGGAATCCGATTCTTGATTGCAGCTTCGGGACGATTGCCGAGCCGGCAAAGCTGGCGCGGATTCTAAGCGATACTGCGGGCATCGTCGAACACGGTCTGTTTATCGCTCTCGCCCACCTGGTTTTGGTAGGACGCGGGGACCGGATCGAGCAATTGGGCGGCTAGCTCCGCCCCTGGTTTCAAGCTGCGATCTCCCGCAGCGCGGCCAGCAGCCGGTCCACTTCCTTCATCGTGTTGTAGTGAACCAGGCCGACGCGGAGAAACCCGCCCCGGCGCTCGACGTCAAGCTGTTCGGTCAGATTCAGGGCGTAATAGTTGCCGTCCCAGGTAAGAAAGCCGCGCTCGCCGAGCCGGGTTGCCAGTTCGCGCGGCGTGTGGCCTTCGATGCGAACCACGAACGTCGCGCAGCGATGGTCGAAATTCCGGGGGTCGCTAATGCCGTAAAGTCGGAGTCCAGGGATCGCGCGCAGTCCTTCGATCATGGTTTCCTTGAGCTTGTTTTCGTGCTGGTGAATCGCTTCGTGGGCGGCGAGGATGGCCTCGCGCCGGGTTGCCACCGCAGGATTCGCGCGACGGCCGAGTTGTTCCCAGTAGTCCACGCAGGCCTTGATGCCGGCGATGCATTCGTGGTTCGAAGTACCCGATTCCCAGCAACTCGGGCTCTCGTCTGTGCAGGGACGCACCTTATAGGGACGGAACCGCTGCAGGTGCTCGCGCTTGCCGTAGAGTACGCCCATGTGGGGACCGAAAAACTTGTAAGTCGAGCAGGCCAGAAAGTCGCAATCGAGCGCGCGCACGTCGATGGCTCCGTGGGGAGCGAAGTGAACGGCGTCGATATAACTCCATGCTCCCGCTTGCCGTGCCATTCGCACCACCTCGGCGACGTTGTTGATTGTGCCCACGGCGTTCGAGGCATAGCCTACCGCGACCAGGCGCGTGCGCTGGCCGCTTGCGGCCGTCAATTGGGCCGCGAGATCCCGCATGTCGAGCGTGCAATCGGCTTCATTGAACTTCACGGTGCGGACGGTTACACCTTTTTCCTCCAACGCTTTCCAGGGAGCAAAATTGGCGTCGTGGTCGAGCAATGTCAGTACGATTTCGTCCCCCGGACCCAGTTCACGTCCGATGGAGCGGCTCAAGGCGAATGTCAGCGTCGTCATGTTCGGGCCGAAGACGATTTCATCCGCAGCGCAATTCAAAAAATCACCCATCGCCAGGCGTGCTTCGTCGATGATGCGATCGGTGTTGTGGCTGGTCTGATAGGCCCCATGGGTGTTGGCGTTGTTATGCGCCAGATAGTCCGCGATGGCGTCAATCACCTGCTGCGGCACTTGCGTGCCGCCGGGACCGTCCAGAAAGACGGCCGGATGTCCGTTGACAGTCTGTGCGAGAGCGGGGAACTGCGAGCGAACCCAACTGAGGTCGAGCGCGCTGGAAGATGACACTGTCTGTTCTATGGCGGCCATGACAGACATTCTAATTCGGGTTCAGCCGGCCGTCGCGCCTGGACCAGATTGCGGCACGGCCGAGCGATCGGCCGCAGTCGCTCCCTTCAGGCGGCGCACTCCGGAGGGCTCGCGGGCTTATTTTTTCCTTTGTTCGCCGCATCCAGTCGGATCCGTGTCACGCGTGTCGTTTCCTGCACCAGATCATCCGAGGCAAGAACCGCGTCGCCCGACATCACCGAACCGGCTGCCAAAACAAAGCGCAAAGCATCTGCCTGGTCTTCGAAATACAACACAACTTGTCCCGACATAATGGCTCTCCCTGAGTCCGCTCTCGCATGGCCCGGTGCAGGCGCAGCTGAGAAAGGTCAAATTCAGACGCAAACGGCGCGGCAACAGACCAGTGGGGCGGTTGTTGCAGTGATTGTCGGAGAATACCCTGGCCGGTGATAGTGTTTTTGTTGGTTCTCGCCGGGAGCGGGGGATGAGTGGTTCGAAGGGCCAGGTTGGGGGGCAGTGGGTGACTGGAGACCGGTCTGGATCAGCGCGACCCCGCAGAGAGGTTGTAAAGTGTTACGGTCAAATGACTTCCCGGCTGTGCCCAGTCGGCGACCAACGGAGCGGTGCGACAGCCGAAGGCGATCGCGCGGCGCCACCGGCGCCTGGAGCCCATTTTTCCTGCGCCATGTTTCCGCGGACCTTCATTCTCACGGTAGAATCATTAGAGCCACAAGTCCAACCAGAGCAACCGGGGGCTGTCACCAGGGATGATGAGTGCATCGACAAATCGAGGGGGGCTGGTCAGAGCCGTGTGTCTGCTCTGCATCACCCTGGTTTGCGTGATGGGGATGGTGCAGGCGACCCACTCGCATTCCGAGACCTCGACGACCACGCATCATACCTGTTCGATCTGTGCCACCGCTCACGCCGGGCTCAATACCCAGACGGTTGCTTCTGCCCCGGTCTTGGTCACCGCGACACTCGCGATTCCGGCCGCGGAAGCGTCCGCGATCTGCCGTCCCACGGCCACGCAGTTCATTCGTCCTCCCCCTACGTTGTGACTCCGCGCCCGATCGAGTAACTCTGCTCAAAGCCGCCATCTTCGATCTTCTTTTTCCGCGACCGGAGCGCTCCCGCACTGCGTATGGAGGGAATCATGCATCTGATTTATAACAACTGGCGGTTGGCTCTGTTGGCCGTTGCTCTGGCGGCGACTGCCGGAGCCGCGAATGCGCAGTCGGGTGGAAGTTCGGGATTGATCAGCGGCACCGTCACCGACCCTTCGGGTGCAGTGGTTGCAAACGCCAGTGTTGAGATTCATCACGCCGTCAGCGGCTATGATCGGACTACGACCACCGACAGCAAAGGGAATTTCACTTTCGCGAACGTTCCGTTTAATCCCTATCACATGAAGGTGACCGCGGCCGGATTTGCTCCCTTCGCGCAGGACGTAGAAACCCGGTCGGTCGTGCCCGTTACCGTAATCGTCAGTCTATCGGTCGCCACCAGTTCCGACACGGTTACGGTTGAGGATAAAGGGGACTTGGTGGAGAACGACCCGACCTTTCACTCCGACGTCGACAAGGAATTGATCGACAGACTCCCCATGGGGAGCGGGTCGTCGTCGATGAGTGCGATTGTGGGTGAAGCGACTCCGGGTATCGCTTCCGATTCGAACGGGGCCATTCATGGCTACGGCGACCACGCGGAGAACTCGTACAACATTGACGATCAGCCCGATACCGACCAGCATAGCAAGACATTTTCGAACCAGATTTCCGTGAACTCGATTCAATCGATGGAGGTCATCGCCGGCGCGCCGCCTGCCGAATATGGCGGCAAAACCAGTGTGGTGATTGTCGCGACCACCCGCTCTGGCCTGGGAGTCACCCAGCCCCACGGAAGCGTGAGCACCTCGTTCGGGTCGTTTGGGTCCTCCACTGTTTCCGCCGATTTCGCGTATGGGGGGAAAAACTGGGGAAATTTTATTTCGGTCGGCGGCTTGAACAGCCGCCGGTTTCTGGATGCGCCGGAATTTGCGGTGGTGCATGATAAGGGAAATGAACAGAGCCTGTTCGACCGCGTCGATCTCCAGCTTTCACCGGCCGACTCGATTCGATTGAACCTCGGTTACAGCCGGAGCTGGTTCCAGACCCCGAATTCGTTGGACGCCGAAAACGCGACCGCCTGGAGCGGACTCAACGGGGTTCTTCCGCTCGAGGAGAACTATAACGGCGTGGTTCCGGGTACCAATATTACCGTTGGCGCCACCGATCAACGCTCGAAGATTGGGACTTTCAATATCGCGCCCTCTTTCACCCATCTGGTGAATACCAATTCCGTATTCAGTGTGGGGGCATTCGTCCGCCGCGACGATTACAACTACTATCCGAGCAAAGATCCTTTCGCGGACCTCGGGCCTCCCGGCCTGCAGCGGCAGTCCGTGGGTCAGAACCGGACGCTTGCCAATACCGGGATTCGATCCGACATTTCTTACGTGAAAGGCGTGAACAATGTCAAAGCCGGCGTTACCTACGAACAGACATTTCTCAACGAGAATGACTCCATCGGTATCATCGACCCGGCCTATAACGCGCCTTGCATCGCGGCGACGGGTGTAACGCCGTTCGCCTACGCTCCGGTGGCAGGTTTCACCGATCCCTCGCAGTGCGCCAAGGGGAACTTGCCGAATACTCTTGCGGAGTATGGATCCCTGGGATACGTGAACCCGCAGGGACAGCCCTATGACCCGAACCCCGTCTTTTATCCCGTTTTCGATGCGACTCTGTCGCCCTACGACTTGACCCGCGGGGGAGGCTCGTACACCTTCCACGGCCACACCGATGTGAAGGAGCTCGCTCTCTACATTCAGGATGCGATCTCGGCCGGGCACTGGTCGATGAATCTGGGCATGCGCGGCGATGTTTATAACGGTCTGACGGTAGCGACCCAGGCCGAGCCGCGGGTAGGAATCTCATACAATGTCAAAAAGACGAGCACGATTCTTCGCGTTTCCTACGCTCGGACGCTCGAATCTCCCTTCAACGAAAACCTGATTCTTTCCAGCATCGGATGCAGCAATGTCGTGCTGGAGCCTCTCCTCAACTGTTCGCGGGCTGCGGCCAACCCGTTGAGTCCGGGCTTCCGCAATGAATTTCACGCGGGTATCGAACAGGCCTTCGGCAGGTATCTGGTCTTTTCCGGCGAGTGGATCACGAAGTATACGCACAATGGCTATGATTTCAGTGTGCTCGGCAACACGCCGATTACGTTTCCCATCGAATGGCACAACGCCAAGATTCCCGGCTATGCCGGCCGCCTGAGCGTGCCCAACCTGCATGGCTTTTCGGCGCAGATGGTCTTCTCGAGCGTGGCCGCGCGCTTTTTTCAGCCGCAGATTGGCGGGGCGGGCGCGACCGTGTCGACCGGCACCGGGCTTCCGTTCCGAATTGACCACGACGAAAAATTCAACGAGACCACGCATGTTCAATACCAGCCCTGGAAACGCGGCCCATGGGTCGGCTTTAACTGGCGATACGACAGCGGTCTGGTGGCGGGCAACGCTCCCTGTTACGGGGTTGGCCCGAGCAACGACTGTCCCCAATCCACTACCGTGGGCGGGCAACCGGCAGTTCTCGTACGCGATGTCTTCGGCAACCCTCTGAGCGCGGATCAGGAATACGAGGCCGGCTTCACCTGCGATGGCGTCCGTGCGACGCCGAGCACGCCGCTGCCCTCCACGTGCCTTGCCTCGCAGTTCGGATCCAGTCTGATTCGAGTGCCGGCGATAGGTGCGGAGAACGACGACCACAACCCTCCACGCATCGCCTCCCGGAACCTGTTCGATGCTTCGATCGGTGACGACAACCTGTTCAAAGGCGATCACTACAAATGGAGCCTCATGCTTACCGCCATCAATTTGAGCAATAAGCTGGCACTGTATAACTTTCTTTCCACGTTCAGTGGAACCCACTATGTAACGCCGCGGGCGTTGACGGCGGAAATCGGGTTCCACTTCTAGCCGGATGTGCGATGGCGACACAAGGGAGGTGCGCCTCGGCCCGGTTGCCGGTTCCGGCGCTGGGCACGGATGGACGGGAAACGGACGCGAAAGCAGGTCGGGCGCGGTGAGCGAAGACGCGCGTCCAGCCCAGTCACTATTTCAATTTTTCGTATTCTGCCTTGACCTCATGCAGCAGGGGGAGGTCGGCGTCAGCGTTTTTCCAGGCGGTGAGGAAGTCTTGATACGCGACGCGGGCCTTGGGCAGGTCGCCCTGCTTTTGCAGGACTCGTCCCGACTCCAGTTGCGCCATAACGAAAATCAGATCGGGGCCCTGGCGGGATTTCTGCTGTTCGACCTTCTGCAGATCTTGCATGGCTTCGTCGTATCGCCCGGCTCGTTCATAGGCCAGGGCCCGGGCGTAAAATACGCCGCTGTTGGCGCGGGCGTAGAGAGCAGCCGTATTCAGGAAATCGATCGCCCTCGCCGGGTCGGTTTTGGCGGAATTTGCGGGCGCCAGGGCAACGATCGCGTGGATCAACGGCACGGTGACATTCACCGCGATCGTGTCATTCGGATGAGTGCGCTGAATCTCGTCCGCCAGCGCGATCGCTTTCTGATCCTGACCGAGCAAGGCAAATGTCGTGGCCACGGCTCCAGCCAGGGAAACAGTCCGGGAGGACCGGAGGGCTGCTTCCGCGTCACGCACGGCTGAGTCGCGCGCGCCAACCATGGCCTCGGAGCCGGCAACCCCGGCCTCGACAATGGACCCCCCTTGCAGATGCAGCCGTCCCAGGCCTTCTTCGTACTGGCGCGCGAAATCCCGTGCCTGGCCCATTTGACCACGGGCGCCCGCCAACCCGCTTCGGAATGCAAGAACGTTGACCTGTCCTTGGGGGGTGGTGGAAGCGCTTTGCAATTCCCTTTCCATGTCCGCGTCCCGACCTTCGGCCCAGTCCAGACCAGCGAGGAATTCGTGGTAGACGACATTCGCCTTGTGCTGAATGGCGGCGTTGGCGATAGCCCGCGCCTCTTCGCCCCGGTTCAATCCAGCATAAGCCTGTGCGATTTGGCCATAGGCGTTCAACATGTCGGGGTCGAGTTCGAGGGCGCGCTTGGCATTTTCGAGGCCGTTGTCGAACTGACCGAGCTGGTTGTAGATGACGGCCAGATTGTTGTAGGCGACGGAATCCCGCGGATAGGTCTGGCGGTACAGTTCGTACGCCGCAATCCCTTTGTCGAGTTGTCCGCTGTCGGCGTAATAGTGCGACGTGATATAGAGCTTTTCACGCTCGCTCGCGCGGTCTCGAAGCTCAAACGCTTTCTGGCGGTTCTGTTCAGACAAGGCGGTCTGATCGAGGTTGCTATAGATGGTGCCGAGACGAGCGTAGGCCATCGCGAAGTTGGGGTCGAGTTCGATCGCCCGCTGGTAGTCGGGGAGGGCGCCCAATTCGTCGCCCATGCTGTGCTTGGCGTCGCCGAGCGTCAAGGCCTTCAGGGCTTCGAGCGAGGAAGTGGTGGCCATCGAAAGCGACATGTCATATTTCTGCACCGTGGATAACGATTCGCCGAGCTGGCCGCGTAATCTTGTGGCGGCGCTATGCAGCGCGCTCAGGACCTCTTCTTTTCGCTCGGCTTGAGCCTGCTCGCGACCCAGCGAATCGCCGGAAGAAGCATTGCTCGCTTCGAGCGTGACCACATACTGGCCTCCCACGCTATCGATGCTGCCATTTAACATGGCCTTGATGCCATCGCGCTGGCAAATCTCGCGACCGACGTCGCTGGTGATGCGGTCGTCCGGGCCGCGGCCCATGAACTGCAGCGTCTGGCGGATTTTCTGGTCGGGGTAGACGTTGAGGTAGGGAGATTGTCCCAGATCGACGGCCAGCGCCTTCTTGAGTGTGCCATCGAAGACGGGGTCGGCGGTGGTGTTTACGAAATCGGCGATGAGGATGGAATCTTTTTCCGTCAGGGCGTGGCCTCGTTTCAGAAACACGAAGCCGATGCCGGCACCGACCAGCGCCACCATGAGCGCGGGGATCAGCCACAGCGGCAGCCGGCGGGCGGACGGCGAAACTTTGCGGCTCGAAAGACTGCGGGCCGAAGAAGAAGAACCGGAGGACAAGGGCACGGCAGCCAGCATGGTGCCCGAATCCGAGTCGCGTTTGAGGCGCTTCAGGTCGGAACGCACGTCCGCGGCACTCTGGTAGCGCAGCTCGCGATCTTTTTCGAGCAGCTTGCTCAGGATTTCTTGAAACGGCAAGGGCAGATCCGGGTTCAGGTGAAGCGGCGGGGCCGGGGGACGATTCAGAATCGCGTCAAAAATAACGGCCGAGGTATCGCCGGGAAACGGGGTTGCACCGGTGGCCATCTCATAGAGCACGGCGCCGAAGGAAAATAGGTCAGTGCGGGCATCGAGATCCTTGCCGCGCGCTTGCTCCGGCGACATGTAAGCGATGGTACCGACGGTCGATCCGGGGCTGGTCAGAAACGGGTCGTCCACCGTTACCTCGGAACCGACCGTCGCTTCCGACTGGAGCGATGGCCTGGCGGTGCGTTTGGCCAGGCCGAAATCGAGGATCTTCGCCTGGTCGCGGGTGGTCACGAAGATGTTGGCGGGCTTGATGTCGCGATGGACGATTCCCTTGGCATGGGCGGCGTCAAGCGCGTCGGCAATCTGCGTGCCCAGGTTGAGCAACGGCTCCAGTTCCATCGGCTGACCATGGATCCGGTTCTTGAGGGTCTGGCCTTCCAGCAGCTCCATGGCGATGAAGTGCCGTCCGCCATCCTCCCCCACTTCGTAGATGGTGCATATATTCGGATGATTGAGCGCGGAGGCGGCGCGCGCTTCCCGCTGGAAACGTTCGAGCGCCAGAGGTTCCCCCTCCGTCTCGGGGGGAAGGAATTTGAGCGCAACGTGGCGGCCCAGGTTGATGTCTTCGGCTTCGTAAACCACGCCCATCCCGCCGCCCCCCAACCGGGAGAGGACACGGTAGTGGGACATGGTCTGGCCAATCATTCCGGGGAACACTCCTGGGAGAGAGTCACTCATGGTAGGTGAGAGGGTCCGCGCAAGTCAAACCTCGGACTCCATCCGTATATACGATGCTGCCCGAGGGGAAGTTCATGCCGGAAAAATGAGGCGTTTTCGGCTTTGCTTTCTTGAGTTTAAAGAGCTCTCCCGGCGCAGAATCGAGGATTGGACAGTTACGAACGGTCACCATCCGAGCATTACGGAAGTTTAGCTCGAAAACCCCGAATCCTTTCCCGCTCCGGCCTCGCCTGCTATCAATAAGTATTCCCCTATAACGACCGGGGATTGCGGCCCGGTGTGCCCGGGTAGGAGCGCGTCGGAAATGAAATCTCGCCCTCAATCTTGGAGGAACATGAAGGGCGTGCCGCGTTTTTTTATTGCGGTGGTGGTGCTCTGCGGAACGGCCGTCCTGACCTACTCGATCTTGCACGGCAAGAGCGAGAACCCGCTCAAGTTTTTCTGTTATCTGGCGATTGCGCTGGCCGCGTCGCGGCTCAAGGTGAACCTGCCCGGCATTACCGGCACCATGTCGGTGAACTTTCTGTTCCTGCTGCTGGGTGTGCTGGAACTGAGCCTGTCGGAAGCCATGGCATTGGGCTGCGCGGCCGTGGTGGTGCAGTGTTTTGATCGCGACCATCCGCGGCCGATCCAAATCACCTTTAACGTCTGCTCTACGGCGCTGGCCATTGGGGCAACCTTTGCCACCTATCACATTTCCTTATTGAACCGGGCGATCAGTAATCCTTCCACCTTGCTGTTTCTGGCGGCTTCGGTTTACTTCGTGGCCAATACGCTGCCGGTAGCGGCCGTGATCTCGCTCACCGAGCGCAGGTCGCTGCGAAAGATCTGGTCGGACTGCTATTTCTGGAGCTTCCCCTATTATCTGGTGGGTGCGGGCGTGGCGGGCATGATGAGCTGGCTGCACGGGTTCACCGATTGGCAGACTTCGCTGCTGACGCTTCCGGTGGTGTATCTGATCTACCGTTCGTATCGCCTGTACCTCGGCAAGCTGGAGGATGAGAAGCGGCACGTGGAGGAGATGGCAGACCTGCATATGCGCACGATCGAAGCCCTCGCGCTTGCCATCGAGGCCAAGGATCAGACGACGCACGACCACCTGCAGAGAGTTCGCGTGTATGCTCTCGAGGTGGCAAAGGAGCTCAACGTCGACCGGGAGGGAACCGAGGCCCTGCAGGCCGCGGCCCTGCTTCACGACATCGGCAAGCTGGCGATTCCCGAACACATCATCTCCAAGCCCGGCCGCCTGACGCCGGAAGAGTTCGAGAAAATGAAGATTCACCCCATGGTGGGAGCGGAAATCCTGGAACGCGTTCGTTTCCCCTACCCGGTCGTTCCCATCGTACGGGCCCATCACGAAAAATTCGACGGAACGGGTTATCCGCTGGGATTGCGCGGCACCGAGATTCCGATCGGCGCCCGCATTCTGGCAGCGGTGGATTTTCTGGATGCGCTCGCTTCGGACCGCCAATATCGGCGGGCGTTGCCCCTGCACGAAGCCATGTCGCGCCTGGTGGATGAATCGGGGAAATCATTTGATCCCGAAGTCGTCCGGGTGCTCGAACGAAGATACGTGGAACTGGAGCAGCTGGTTCACGAACGCACCGACAACGTGAACAAGCAAAAACTGTCCTCGGAAGTGGAAGTCAAAGGCGACGACGCGCGTCCGAAGCCGGCCATCAAGCCGGCGGCCGGGTTCCAGGCGCAGGGCAAGCGGCAGCCGGCGGAAAGCAATTTCCTGGGCTCGATCGCGGCCGCACGCCAGGAAGCGCAGACCCTTTTTGAACTTACCCAGGACCTCGGGGCCTCACTCAGCCTGGGCGAAACGCTCTCGGTGTTTGCCGTGAAGCTGCGGCGCGCAATGCCCTACGATGCGATTGCCATTTATGTGCGCCAAGGGGATGAACTGGTTCCCGAGTATGTGAACGGAGATAACTTTCGCCTGTTTGCTTCTCTGCGGATTCCGATGGGACAAGGACTGTCAGGTTGGGTGGCGCAGAACCTCAAGCCGATCCTCAACGGCAATCCTTCGGTCGAGCCCGGGTATTTGAACGATGTATCCAAGTACAGCACGCTGAACTCCGCGCTTGCGGTTCCGCTCGAAGGTTTGCAGGGTGTCGTCGGTGTGGTCGCCCTGTACCACGCGGAAAAGGACTTCTTTACCTCCGACCACCTGCGCATTCTGCTGGCGGTAAGTTCCAAGATGGCGCTGGCCATCGAAAACGCGAGAAAATTCGAGCAAGCGGAGAGTTCGGCGGTGACCGATTATCTGACGGGTCTGCCTAACGCGCGCTCGCTGTTTCTACAACTCGACCGGGAACTGGCGCGCTGCAAACGCGATAACAAAACGCTGACTGTGATGGTCGCAGACATGGACGGCTTCAAGCAGATCAACGACCGCTTTGGTCACCTGGAAGGCAATCGGGTGCTGCGGCTGTTTGCCCACATGCTCAAGGAAACCAGTCGCGAGTACGATTACGTCGCGCGCATGGGCGGCGACGAATTCGTGGTCATCGCCCCCGGGCTCACGCAGGAAGCGGCCGCGCGCAAGGCCGAACAGATGCGGGAACTGGCCAAGCAGGCGGGAAAGGACATCTGCAATGAGGACATTCTGTCGCTGAGTGTTGGCAAGTCGGTGTATCCGGAAGATGGGATGGATGCGGAAAAAATTCTCTCCGAAGCCGATAAGCGCATGTATCTGCAGAAGCAGAGCCAAGCGTCGCAGAAGAACCGGCGCCTCTATCCGCGGGTGCGGGGCCGGCTCACCACCGAGATTACGGGCCGGGACCAGCAACGTCCGATGCTGGGCATCGTGACCAATCTAAGCCTGGGGGGGTGCTATGTGGAGACCAGCGGCCTGCTATTGTCGGGTTCGCAATTGAAGCTCACCTTCTCGCACGAACACACCAACGTGTCGATCGAAAGCGAGGTCGTGCGCATGGATATGGGCATCGGGGCGGCCTTGAAGTTCACCGAAGCCAATCACGAAAGTCGCGTTGCCCTGCAGCGCATCCTGGAACAACTGGCGAGCGCCGAAGCGGTGGTGGACCTGAAGCGCAGTCAAAACGCAGTCGCCGGGGGCTCACTGTAGCCAGGGTCGTTCGCTCTCGCTCATGCGGGAACGGCCAGCGGTCGAATCTGGATCAGGGGCACGGTGGTGCGCGGCTTTGACAATCCCTGCTGCAGCATGTTGGCGGTCGGTACGCCGGTCCGGTAAAACGACTTCTCGCAATCCGCACTGGAGGGGCCCCGCATATTTCCCTCCATATAGGCCAAGCCCGGACAACGTGAGCAACTGCCCACGTGAGAGCAGGACGAGCATACCGCGAGATCCCTGGCCTGGATGGAGCGGACTTCTTGCAGCGCCGGCGACAGATTCCAGATATCCAAGAATTTCTGCTGGCGAATATTTCCCGTAGGAAGGGGGAATTGCACGCAGGGAAAGACCTCGCCGTAGGGCGAAATGTAGCAGAAGGAATGGCCGGCGCTGCACGAATAACCGGCGAGATCTTCGTCCGACGGTGGCTGGGGAGGGGCACAAAACTCTTCCTGGTTGGCGACCAGCGCCGGATTCCGAAAAATTCCGGGGAGTTCTTCTCCCGGGATGCGCAGCGAAAGCACCGAAGTGTCACCGTCCATCATGGGTGTGATCGTGGGATCGAGCGTGTACGGCACGCCGAGTTCGGCGGCCAGTTCCTGCACTCCGCCCTGGTCGGAAGAATTCGCCGTCATCAGGACGTTGGCAATGGTCACTCGCAGTCCCTGCTGATGCAGGAAACGGATGGCCCGGAGGGTGCGCTCGAACGAGTGCGGCAGCTTGGTAATGGCATCGTGAACTTCGGGTCGATGGGAGTACAGGCTGATCTGGATGGTGTCCACGCCCAGTTTGCGAATCCGCTTCGCACCCTCTTCGTCGATCATCACCCCGTTGGTCTTGATCTTGACGTTGAACAGGAGACGGCGGGCGTATTCGACGATCTCGAAGAAGTCGCGGCGCATGAAAACCTCGCCGCCGCTCAAGGTGAGAAAGAAAACTCCCGCCTCGGCCAGTTGATCGAGCACGCCTTTGATTTCCGCGGTCGTCATCTCCCCGTGGTCGTCGTGATCGAGATAGCAATGGACGCAGCGCTCGTTGCAGCGATACGTCACGTCGAAATGTACGGCGAGCGGAACGCCCAGGTTGAAGGCCTTCTGACCCACTTCGCTCATCAGGCTCATCGGGAAGCCTCCCCGGCCAGAGGCCGATCGGAAACCAGCAGAATTCCGTGACCCGACAGCTCGGTCACAAACTGTTCGGCATCGGCCTGGGCTTGTGCAGGATCGACATCAAACTGCCGGCAAATCTTTTCGCGCACAATTTCCTCGAGAGTGGTGCGCCCGTCGGCCGCCTGAAAAATGGCAGTGGCGACTTCATTGAGCGTGAAGAAAGTGGAATCGGCCGAGTTCATGACCATCATCTCGCCCGCCAGGGCGCGAGCGGCGATCGCGGAACTGCGGGCAATGTAGATGCAGTTCTCAGGCATGCTCCGGCATCTCCTCGAGATTGCGCGCGAAATCTCGAACTCGTTCCCACACTCGAGCATCAGGATAGAACGTCAAGCGGTAAATGGGAACCGTATCGACAAAATTGCAGGCCGTCCCCAGAAGCTTTTCTACCAGTATCTTGTCCTCGGCGAAGAACAGGATGTTGCGCATCAGGCGACGGACGGCCTCGGCGGGCGACAAACCATCGACTCGGTTCTCCGGACCCTGTTCCAGAAAAAACACAGCCCCCACCGGGGCCATGCGGTTTTCACCCGGCCGTGCCAACTCTCCGGCGAAAGGGGTGCCGTAGGCCGAATATCCGCCGGCATTCGGCCGCAGGTAGGAAACTTCGTCGGTCAGCAGGGTGACGTCGGCCGGCGCCAGCCGGGTCATCGTGGTCTTGCCCGCACCCGAGACACCCGAGAACAGATAAGCCCGGCCTTCGCAAATCGCACTCGCGGCGTGGAGCAGGAATCCGCCGCGCTCGGCCAGAATCAGGCTGTGCACAATCCGCAGCACCGAATCGAGAGAGTAGGGGTTGGCGTTTTGCCGCACTCGTCCCTGTCCGGTACGCGGATCCCAGCGAGCGCGGAAGTCTCCGCGTTGAACGATCCAGGCGTCTCCCTCCCGCCGCACGCGCACGTCCTCATCGGAGACCTGTCCGGGGTCCAGGAGATCGAATGCGAGCTCGAATTCCGCCGGCGACGAACTCAGAAATCCTTCATATCGGAGGCGCAGGAGATCGACAAATGCCCGGTCAGAGGTGGACAAGGCAATGGGGATTGCTCCGATTTCGACACAGGTCTTGCGAGCCTCGATCATGGAAGCCCTCGCACGACGCGGCTGGCGGAATCGCCAGATTCCGGTGCCGCGGTCCACCGTTGCAGTCGGAGCGCGATTCGGCGGGCCGGAGCGAAGTGACAAAGCAGCCTTCCGCACGCCCGTGACAGGCCGGGAGAATACAGTCTTCGCCGACCTCGATTTGCTGCAGCGCAGGCGACGAGTCGACCGAGGACCGCCTGGGGAGGAAACCAGGGATCCGGCTCAGGCAGGGAATCGCCTTGCAGCAGAAAGCCGCTCGAGGTGACCGGGGCGAGAAGACGGTGCAGGAAGAGTCGGCCTTCGCGCCACGCCAAGACGATCTGGCCCGGCCGCAGGTCTTCAAGTGAGCAGCGCTTAATTTCGACCACGTCGCCGGGCCAAACTGCGGGCAACATGCTTTCCCCATAAACGCGGAGACGCAGCGAACCCGTCCGGCGCAAGCACTCTACCGCCAGAGCCGAGCGGTCCGCGCCAGTTGCGAAAGGCCTGCTCGGGGCGTTTCCGATCGTCAGGAAGTCTTCCGGCTTATCTGGCATGTGTGAATAACGGAGACGATCTTGCCGCAGGACAATGCTTGCGTCTCGAAAACCCGTTCGTAGCGGAAGGCCGGCTTCTGATACAGCCTCTTTTCCCTGCCCGTGTCGCACCCCTGCTGGCCTTTTTCCCGAGGATCGCGCTTGTCGTCCATAGTTGATTGAGCCAATCGCTGGATGAACTGGCCTGCCCCCCAGTCAACGTTCAGAGTAAGGGAAGTGTACTACACGGCTTTCTCCGGTGCCAATCTGTTGGCCCCGCCTCTCGGGCCAAGCCGAGCCACATCTTCAGTAAAATGAAAGAGTTCCGTTTTCGCGAGCGCGTCGCAGACTGACCGTCAGGGCGGCGAGCGCCACCAGCAGCAGGACAACCCCAAATCCCCCGAGGGTGCCAAGACTTGCAGCCATCTCGGTCACCGACTGGTCCTCGATCAGGGCTCGCCGCATGGCCTCGATCGCGTAAGTGAGAGGAACGGCATGCGCCAACAATTGCAGCGGGCGGGGCAGACTCTGGACCGGGAACATGGTTCCACTCAGAAACCAGAGCCCGGAACCAAGCAGCCAGAGCAGTGCCGAACCTTTTTGAAATGCAATCTGAAGCGTGGCGGCGGCCATTCCCAAGGCCAAGGCGATCACCAAGGACAAAAGCAAGACCACCGCACAGGAGAAGAGGTTGGCGTGGATGGATGCCCGAAAAAGCGTCACCCCGGCGAAAAGATAGACCAGAAGATTGACCAGGCTTCCGGCGAAGGCAGAGATCGAGCTCAGTACGATCAGTTCCACCGGTGCGGTGGAAGTCGTCATCAATACTTCGAGCGTTCCGGTCCGCTGCGCCTCCTGCACCGTGCTCAGGAAGGCCTGGGCGCTCATGACGAAGAACGTGTAAAGACCGGTGCCCACCAAAAGAAAGGGAAAGTACTCGACGCCATCCGGTCGAAAGGAGGGACCGATGGCGCGCGACAGAAAATAGAAAGCCGCGAGCTCGGTAAACACCCCGCACAGGGTCACAACAAAGCCCATGCGGTAGCGGACGGCGGTGAGCAGATCGCGACGGAGAATGGCGTAAAGTTTGTCGAGGGTCGAAGTCATAGCGAGATTGGCAATCTGCGACTTGTATTCTGCACCTTGTGCCGTGGCACTGGCAGCGAGCCGGATTCGGCGACGAAACTACGAACTACCCAAACCACCCACTCCCGATTCTCCGCGTCGCAGTAGGGTCTCATCGATCTGACCGGTCGTGCGGAAGTAAAACGAGCGTAGTGCATCTGCATTCTCGCCCTCGCCGAGCGAGCGATTGGCGAGCAATTCTCCGCCATGCAGCAGGAGCAGGCGGTCGCCGAGCGCAGCCGCCTCCGCAAAATTATGGGTGGCCAGCAGAACCGTCGTACCCTGCCGAGCCAGAGTGCGAATCGTGGTCCAAAAGTGGGCGGTCGTCGCGGCGTCGAGGCTGCGCGTCGGCTCGTCGAGCAAAAGGACACGCGGTCTCTTCACCAGCGCGCGCGAGATCCCCAGCCGCTGATACATTCCGCTCGAGAACTTCATGACCAGCGTGTCGGCATGTTCTTCGAGGCCCGCTTCGCCCAAGACCTCCCGGATCCGCCGCCCTCGTTCGCGGCGCGGGATTTCGTCCAGACTGGCAAAAAAATCCAGGTTCTCGCGAGCCGAGAGACGAGCGAAGAACGAGCGCTCGGTCGCGACGGCGATGCCGACCTGGCGCCGGACTTGGCCGGCATCGCGCCTGGGATCGAAGTCGCCGACGCGCACCGACCCAGCGTCGGGCAGCAGCATGGTCGAGATCAGCTTGAGGGTGGTGGTTTTTCCGCTGCCGTTCGGACCGAGCAGAACCAGGACCTCGCCTGGAGCGGCCGCGAAAGAAACGTCCCGTAAGGCGACGGTCTCGCCGGTTCGCTCCCTGCCCAGCCAATTGAACAGGGCAGGACGATGGCGAAACGACTTACGCACCGATTCGAATACGACCTGGTTCATGACAGTGACCGGAAGAACGTGGGTACGGCAGGCGCAAGCGCGACCGGCGTGGTTCGACGCGCGCCAAAGACTCTGTATTATAGTGGCGAATCGCGATTCTTATGAGTTGGCGCCTCACCACGCTGAAGCGCCGCGTCCATGCCTCGGTCCATGCGCCCGGCCCCGGCCGCCGCGTTCAGACTGCCGCGCAGAAAAATTCGCCTTTATGACCGAACCCGCGCCCACCTTTCCCGCGTCGAGCTTCGAGCTGCAGGCAGCGGGCGAATTCGAATTGCTGTGTGCGCTCGTGGGCACGGAATTGGCTCCGGAGCGAGTCGAGCGCATTGCGAACTGGAATCTTTCCCCGATCGACTGGAGCGAAATGGTTCGTCTCGCGGAGTGGCATGGCGTGGTTCCGCTGGTGGCGCGCAATCTCCTCCAATACGGGCGCGGGCTTCCGCCGGAGACCGGGCGCTGTCTGCGATCTGCCTATGAAGCCAACCTGCGGCGCAACTTGTGGTTTGCCGCTGAACTGGTCCGCATCATGCGACAGTTCGAGCGCGCGCGGTTGCGGGCGGTGCCCTACAAGGGCCCCGTGTTGGCGGCATCGCTTTATGGTGATCTCGGGCTGCGCACCTTTTCCGATCTCGACTTCCTGATTTCCCCCCAGGACTTCGAGCACGCCAAACAAAGCCTTGCCGAGATTGGCTATCACCCCTCGGCGGTTCTTGCTCCAGCGGTCGAACGACTGTGGTTGCGCAAAGGCTACGAGCGCTCGTTTGACGGCGCCAGGGGACGGCATCTGCTCGAGTTGCAGTGGGCCTTGCTGCCCCATTTTTATGCGGTTGATCTGCCGGTGGAAGGTTTGTTGGCGCGCGCCCGCAGTATTGTAGTGGGCGAGTCCGAAGTGCCGTGCCTGTCTCCCGAAGATTCCCTGCTGGTGCTGTGTCTGTATGCCGCCAAGCATCTTTGGACGCGCCTGATCTGGCTTTCTGACATCGCCGAGACGTTGCGCACCGCAAGCATCGACTATGCGCTCCTGTTCTCCCGAGCGCGGGCGTTGGGAGTCTCCCGCGTTCTCGTCGTCAGTGTCTGGCTGGCGAGAAGCCTGCTGCAGGCGAAGCTTCCGCTTGCCGCCGAGGAAGGCATTCGCGAGGATCCCCATGGGGCTGCCATCGGGCGCGAATTCACCCGGCGCTTGGCTCGAGGTGGCGGCTACGATTTCGAGTCCACCGAATACTTCCGCCTGCTCCTCCGACTGCGCGAGCGATCGGTCGACCGCTGGCGATATCTCTGGCGATTAGTCTGGACGCCAGGAGTGGGAGATGTTGCAGCCGTCGCTTTGCCGGAACCACTGTTTCCGCTTTATCGGATCGTGCGCCTGGGCCGCCTGATGCGGAGGTTGGTCGGGTCTAATGGGAACTGATTTCAGCCCGCCAGGACCAGGCGATAGGCCTGGGCTCGGCCACTGGTGAACATGGTCTGGGAGCACTTCCGTCGGTGGTGCCGCCGATCGCTAATGTGCTTCTCCATCCCCGGGCGCGACGTCGGGCGTGTCCACCTTTCGCGCCACGGCCGTACTTGCCGGCAGGGGCGCCGGCTGGAATTCGCCGGGCTCTTTGCCGGCCAGCGCCGTGTTCATGAACTGCATCCAGACCGGCAGCGCGGCGCGAGAGCCCGTCTCTTTTTGGCCGAGCGATTTCTTTTCATCGTAGCCAATCCAGACGCCGCAGGTTAACGACGGAGAAAAGCCCACAAACCACGCATCGGTGAAATCATTGGTGGTTCCCGTCTTGCCCGCCAGGGGGTATGGAATCTTGGCGGCGGCGACCGCTGTGCCATGGAGCACGACCTCCCGCAGCATCGCAGTCATGATGCGCGCGGTGCGCGAGCTGACGACGTCCTTAATGTCGGAAAAATCTTCTTCCAGTACGCGTCCGTCGTAGTCGGTCACCTTCGTGATATAGCGTGGAGCAACCCGCACACCGTCGTTCGGAAAAACGCTGAAGGCGGAAGTTTGTTCGAGCGGCGTGATTTCCGCCGAGCCGAGCGCCACGGGAAGATACGCGGGCAGGTTGGCGGTAATGCCGAAGCGGTGCGCGTAATCGATCACTGTCCTGATGCCGACGCGGTCGGCGAGCTTGAGCGCGGGAATGTTCCTCGATTGGGCGAGGGCCCGCCGCAGCGTGATGCTGCCCTCAAATTTGTTGTCGTAGTTGTGCGGCGAGTAAGGTCCGGAAGCGGTGGGAAAGGTGACGGGCGCATCCAGGATGGTGTCGTCGGGGCTGCCCCCCTGGTCGATCACGGCGGTATAGACGTAAGGTTTGAAAGAGGATCCGACCTGCCGCAAAGCCTGCGTCGCCCGGTTGAACTTGGAGAGATTAAAATCGCGGCCACCGACCATTGCCCGGATCTCTCCGGTCGCGTTGTCGATGGCCACCAGCGCACCCTCGGTGCCCGAGTCCTGCTCCAGGCTGACGTGCGCTCTTCCCTGCTCGAGCGCCAGCACCTTGAGGTAGACGACATCGCCTGGGTGCAGAATGTCGGAAAGCTTGAGCTTGGTCCAAGCCGCGTCGGAGGGCAGGAGCGTGGCTTGGTGGGGGCCGAAGCGGATTTCGGCGTCGCCCGGTGAAACCTGGGTGACGAGCGCGTGCGTGTACCCGTTGAGTTCCGGTTCCTCATCCCAATCCGGGTCCACATATTGCTCGAGCTTTTGGCCTTGGGCGATCACGTTGAGCAGTTTGCCACGCCAGCCATGACGCCGTTCATAGGCGGCGAGGCCGTCGAGCAACGCCTGGCCCGCCGATTTCTGCAGGTCCATGTCGAGCGATGTGTAAACGCGCAGCCCGCTTTCGTGAACCTGGTCGCTGCCATACTTCGCTTCCAGATAACGCCGAATTTCTTCCACAAAATGCGGGGCCAGAGAATTTGGATCTTTCTGCAGCTCGAGTACGATGGGCCTGCTCTTGGCTTCCGCCGCCTGGGCCGCGGTGATTCTGCCGTCCTCAAGTAGGGCGTTGAGCACCAGGTTGCGGCGCTTGAGGGCACGTTCGGGGTGGGCAATCGGAGAATAATATTGCGGCGCCTTGGGAAGTCCGGCGAGCAGCGCGGCCTCTTCGAGTTTCAATTGCCGGGCGGGTTTGCTGAAGTAGTATTCCGAAGCAGCTTCATAGCCGTAAGCTCCATGACCGAGAAAAATCTGGTTGGCGTACAGCGTGAAGATCTGCGGCTTGGTGAAACGGCGCTCGATCTGGATTGCGAGGAGCGCCTCTTGTACCTTGCGATAGAACGAGCGGTCGGGGGAGAGAAACAGATTGCGGGCGAGTTGCATGGTGAGCGTAGAGGCTCCCTGCACCCTTCCGCCGGACTCGATGTCGCGATAGGCTGCACCGACAATGCGCCAAATGTTGATACCCGAGTGACGATAGAAATCCTTGTCTTCGATCGAGACCAGGGCGTTGCGAAGCACCTCCGGATAATCGTCGTAGGACGCAATCACGCGGCGTTGCAGGGCAAAGGTGCCGATCACTCGATCGTGGACGTCGTAGAGTTTCGTGACAGAGCTGGGCCGGTAGCGTTCGAGCTGTTCAACCTGGGGCAGGTCGGTCGAATAAACAAGAAGCAACCCCGCCGCCGCGCCCACCGCGGCGGAGAGCAGGACTAGCAATCCGAATAGGAAGCGTCCTACCAGTTTTCGCTCGCCAATTGTAATCGTCAGCAAGGGCCAGGTTTCAAGGTTTCAGCCTCTCAATGTTAACGCAAGGGCGTTCCCGAATAAAAAAACGCCCGTCAAAGCGGGCGTTGGATGAAGCTTCGAATCTGTCCTGCTATCCCTTGATCTCTCGATTCTTTAGCACTTCGAGAGCCTTGTTCAGCTGATCGTCCTGCGGGTTCTTGGGTTTCTCGTCCTTCTTCACTTCGGGCGCCGGTGGTTCTTCCTCATCGGAGAATCCCCCGTCATCTTCGGTGGAGTCAGCCACCACGACGTTGGGGGTGACCGCCACATCCTGGATGGCTTTTCCTCCCGGCGAATAATACTTCGCGATCGAAAGAATCAGAGCCGAGTTGTCGGGCATTTCGATCAACTTCTGTACCGAGCCGTCGCCGAAGGTCTTGTCTCCCACTACGTCGCCTCGGGCGTTTTCGAGGATGGCTGCCGCCACGATCTCGGCCGGGCCGGCCGTGCCGCGATTCACCAGCACCGCGACCGGCAGCTTGGTGATGTCCTTGGCGGGGTCAGCATTGAAGGCCTCTTTCGGATACTTCTGCCCTTGCAGATAGGTGATGGTGCCGTGGTCGAGAAAAAGATTGGCCGTGGCGACGCCTTCCGACTCCACGCCACTCGCGGAGTTCCGCAGGTCGAGGACGAGCTTCTTCACTCCCTGCTGCTGCAAGTCGCGAATTTTGCTTGCAACCTCTTGCGCTTTGCCTTCAGGGAATGCGTCGACCTTGAGATAGCCGACGCCGTCGGCCAGCATCTTGTCGCTGACCGGAGGGATGGTCACCAGGTCGCGAGTGACGACAATTTTCTGCGGTTCGGCGCGTCCCCTTCGAACCACCGCCAAGGTGACCGTCGATCCGATTTCGCCCGAGAGCAGGCTGTGAATCTCAGCCAGCGACATCTCGTGCGTGCTTTTGTTCTCGATCGACTCGATGAAATCGGAGTTCTCCACTCCCGCCTTGTCCGCCGGCCCCCCGGGAATGATGGCCACCACGGTGGCATATCCGGAGCGCTTCGACACGGCGGCGCCGATGTCAGCCTTGCCGCCGGTCTTCATCGACTTGTAATGCTTGTACTCCTCGGCCGAAAGATAGCTGGAATTGGCGTCGAGAGATTCCAAAAGTCCATGCAGCGCGCCGTCGGTGACGCCGGCGATGTTCGGCTCCTCGACGTATTCCAGGCGGATGCGCGACAACACTTCGCTGTACACCGAAAGCTGCCGATACGCTCCATCATTCGAAGAGGCGCGAACGTTGACGAAACTGCCAACCAGGGTGAACAACAGAATAGCCAGCGAGCTGGCAATGATGGTGATCTTCAACTTCGTCGACATAGTTGATTTTGGTTCCTTAAGACCTTGATTCTCTCGAGATCTTGATTCGCTTTGACCGCGGCCTTTAATTTTCTGATGGAGGGATCGGGCTTGCCGCGAACCTTGCTACCCATTATAGATGCTTTGATGCCTGGATTTGAAAGCACGATTTTGCGGCGGAAAATCGCGGGTAACGCCGGCCAAACAAAAGTGCCCGGCGCTCACCGGCCCGGCATGGCCCTGGTCTCGTGTTTCCCCCTGCGAGTCCGCATCACAAAGGTACGATGTGTTGTGGAATCATAGAGTTACATGGATATCGAGACGGCTGACCCGGACCAGGTCCGGGCTTAGAGAAGACTCCTGGCATGACTCGGTGCTGAATGGCGGGCGCCCGTCCAGGCGACCAGCAACCCGTCGAAGCGGTGGCCCAGTTTCACCCTTCGCGGAGATCAAGTCGGGCGAAAAACCCTTCGACCTTATTCGGGCGTCGCCGCACCCGCCGCGGACTAGGCGATGGCTTCGTCCGGGGTGGCAAGGAGCAGGGCGGCGATCTCGTCATGGCCGCTTTCTCTGGCCGTCATGGCGGGAGTTTTGCCTTCGTCGTTGGCGAGTTGCGGATCGGCGTGGTGTTTGAGCAAGAGCTCGACCAGGGCGCGATCTCCGTTTCCCGCAGCGGCGTGGATGGGTGTCCAGCCGCCTTGCTGGCGGGCGTTGACGGGCGCTCCGTGTTCGAGGAGGAGGCGGGCCGCCTCCAGATTGCGGGCGGAGGCGGCGGAGTGCAGGGGCATGACTTGCATGGAATTGGTGGCAACGGCATCGGGGGCGGCTCCGCTGGCGAGCAGAAGACGCGCGGCTTCGGGCTGGCGGAAGAAACAGGCGAAGTGCAGGGCAGTGAAGCCATCGCTGGAGCGCGCGCTAACCCCGTTCGCCTCGCGTGCCCCCGCTTGATCGAGACATACCTGGATGCGGTCCAGCCGGCCGAGCGAGGTGGCCTCAAAGAGGTCGAGCGCGCTCTTTTTGCTGGCGATGAGTTCGGCCAGTTCACGTTGCCCGCGATAGAGGGACTGCATGAGCAGGGTCACGCCGTTGGCGTCGCGGGCTTCGGAAGCGGTCGGGTTCTGTTCCAGGAATCGGCTGAGGGCAACGGCGTCGCCGGTTGTGAGCAGCTCGAAGGCGGGCTGTGAGTTTTCCATCGGCGGGGACCTCCTAGGTTAATTAGCACGGCTAACGAATTATAGAATTGGGTTTTTGCCTGTCAAGAAAAATATTAGCTAGGCTAAGTATTCCGGGTGGTAAGCTGTATCGCTATGTCGCGCTCGCAGACCCCATTCCGGCTGGAAGTGGCCGATCGGCTACACTCGGCGGCGATCCACCTGCTGCGCCATGCCGCCAAGCAGGACGGGCTTGCCCGGGTGGGTCCGGCGCGGCTGTCGGCGCTTTCGGTACTGGTCTTTGGCGGCCCCATGGCGCTCGGGCAACTGGCGGCCGCGGAACAGGTGAAGGCTCCGACGATGAGCCGCATCGTGGCGGGATTGAAGCGGGCGGGTCTGGCCAGGATCGCGTCCGATGCCGGAGATGCGCGTCGGATTCGCGTAACCGCGACGAGCAAAGGGGAACGACTGCTGCAGCAGGCTCGGAGACGGAGGATCGGGTTGGTGGCGGAGACGCTGAGCGGGCTGGGGAAGTCGGAAGTGGCGACGCTGCTGCGGGCGGCGGAACTGATGGAGCGCGCGGTGCGGCAGAAAACCGGGAGGTCCTGAGGCCCGGCTCTGCGCTTGGCTCCTCGGCTCATGGCCAGGCCCCCGTCCCCACAGCAGTTGGGCGGACGGGAGGCTGGGTTCGAGCGGGACCAAGGCGCCCACTACGGTTGGTCGGCTACGGGATTGCGGAGCTGGCCGATCGCTTCGATCGAGACCTCTACCGCATCTCCGGCTTGCAACGGGCCTACGCCCTTGGGTGTACCGGTGGCGATAAGGTCGCCGGGTTCGAGGGTCATGATATGCGAAATGTAGCGGATGAGTACATCGAGTGCAAAAATAAAATCCCTGGTATTGCCGGACTGGCGGACTTCGCCATTGACTCGGGTTTCGACTTGGATGCCGGCCCACGGGTCCAAACCGTCGGCTACGACGGGACCGACGGGACAGAAGGTGTCGAACCCTTTGCCGCGCACCCACTGCGGCTCTTTTCTCTGCAGATCGCGGGCTGTGAAATCGTTGACGCAGGTGTATCCGAGGATGTAGGGGCGAACGTCGTCGTCCTCGGCGAGCTGGTGACAACGACGGGCCATCACGACGCCCAGTTCGCCTTCATAGTCGGTGTGAGTGGAGACTTTGGGGCGCAGTATGGTTCCACCCGGACGTAGCAGGGAAGAGGGCGGCTTGAAGAACAGCAGCGGCTCCTGGGGAACATCGTTGCCGAGTTCGGCGGCGTGTTCGCGATAGTTACGACCCACGCAGACGATTTTTGACGGCTGCACTGGCGGGAGCAGGGATGCCTGCCGCAGCGGGATGCGATCCGTGCGACGGCTGGGAAGGCCTTCCACGTCTCCGTCGCTAGAGTGCGGCGGCTGGAGAAGCAGGCGGGTGATGACCTCTTCGTTCGTGCCTGCGACAGATTCGACGAGTCCATAATGGGCGGAGCCGTTGAGATTGAATCGGCAATATTTCATCTGAGCAGTATTCAAACATAATGGGGGAGAGATCGCGAAATAAAAATCCGCTGCCGCGTCTGCGGATTGTTTTCCTCGACTGCGGTGAAGCCGAAAAAACCGGGCCGACCAGGGTGCCGCCCCCTGGGGCGAACGCTTTTCACGGGATGCTCTCGCTGGTTGGCTCGGAGCGCGGGCTCTCGTTGCCGCGTACGTCCACGGCGGAGACGAAATAGGTGTAGATATTGCCCGCAGAGACGGCGTTGTCGCGGTAGGAGGGTGGCTTCACCAAATCGGAATTGAGCTTTACGGGTTGCTCTCCGCTGGTGCCCTTGCCGTTGCTGCGATAGACGTTATATCCGGCCAGATCGGCGTTGCTGACGGGGGCCCAGATGAGGTCGATAAACGGTTTTTGCCCCTCGCCGGAGTAGGCGGCCTGCAACCCGGAGGGAACGCTGGGCGGGAAGATGTCATGGGCGACGACGCGCACCGGCGGAGTGTCGTCGCCCTCAATCTGCAACTCGCTGTCGGCCCGCTTGATGATGTTCACGGCGGTGATGCGGTAGAGGTAGGTCTTTTCCCATTCCAAGGTTCCGTCGGTGAAATTTGCCGTTCCCGGCGGGCCCAAGGGAACTTCGCCGGCAATGGCGTCTTTGCCGGAGCTTTGCTCGCGACGATAGATGCGATAGCGGTGCTGCAGGCTGGGCCCGGTCGAGTTGGCGGCAAGATTCTGCGCTTCGGCGGTGCCGGTCCAGGTGAGCGTTACGCCATCCCCAGTCAGTTTGGCGGCCAGGTCGCTGGGGGGAGGCAGGGTCGGGACGGCGGGCACGTGTACGCGATTGGATAATCCAGCGCCGCGGGCGTTGCGATTCAGGATCTCGACGGCGTAGGTAACTTCGGCGGCGGGGTCTGGCCGCTGCATGGAGGAGGGAAGAGTGTCGAAGTAGGTCTGCGGCGCGGGGCGGGGGGATGCGGAGTTCTGCGCAGGATGGGGCTTGGAGCGGGACTTCTGCGGGACAGCGGGTGGAGCGGGCAACATGGCGGTCGGGTTTCCGCACACCGTGATTTCGGATTCGGAACTGCGGCAAACGAGGGTGGGACCGATGTAGCGCACGCTTTGCCGGTCGGTGGTGAGCTGGGGCTCGCTCCAACTGAGGGTGACGTGATCGCCTTTGCGTGTGGCACGCAGGTCGGTGGGCGCCTTCGGGAGCTCGAGCGATGGCGGGAGCGGGGGACCGGTCTGGGCACAGGCGGCGAACAGAAGGCAGAGGGCAGCCGGCACGAGGGATTTTGCCAGATGGAGCGTCATGCGGAAAGCAAAAGAGTATCAGAGGCGGCTCGGGCTCGTCGCACGCACCCTCGTTTGGCGGCGCGCCGCGGACTCGATTCGGCATTCCCCGCGCGCCTGAGGCGGCGCCCCCGGAGATTACCCCACCAGTTCGCGCACGGTTTCGCGGAAGACCTTGGTGTGGTGATCGATGTCGTCGGGGGCGGTGGCAGGGCTCATCAGCGCCATGTTGTGGAACGGAGTCAGCAGAATGCCGCGGTTGATGGCGTAGAGATGCAGGAAGCGTTCGAGTTCGAAGTCCATGGCGTCGTGAGCCTCGGTTCCGTTTCTGGCGCGCGGTGGAGCGGAACAGATATTCGGCGCGGCATCCCAGACGTGTTACGTGCCACGGCAGGCGGAAATCGTGGATGGTTTTTTGTACGCCCGCGCACCAGCGCTCGGCCAGAGGAATCATGCGGTCGAAGGCCTCTTGGGTGAGAATCTTTGTCAGCGTAGCGCGCATGGCGGCCAGGGAGAGTGCGTTGCCGGCTAAGGTTCCGCCGATTCCTCCCGAGTCGCAGTCTTCCAGGCTGTGGCGTTTGAGGATGCTGTCGGCGACCGGTTGCGTGAAACCGCAAGTCGCGCCCGGGACCCCGGCTGCAATCGGCTTGCCCAGGACCAGAAAGTCAGGTTCGAGTTTTTCGCTGCGGGTGTAGCCTCCGGGGCCGGCGCAGATCGTGTGCGTCTCGTCGAGGATGAGCAGACTGCCATGCTTGCTGGTGAGTTCGCGCAGGGCCTGGTGAAAGCCGGGGGCGGGGTGGACGATGCCCACGTTGGCGAGCACCGGCTCCGCCAGGACGCATGCGACGTCGCCGTGCGCCAGCGCCTGTTCGAGAGCGGCGAGGTCGTTGAATTCGACAACCCGCGTGGTTAGGGAGGGATCGACGGGCGGCCCGATGTTGCCGCGGCGCGGGCCGACACTGCCGTCCGGATGGAGCGTGATCAAGGTTTCGTCGACCGTGCCGTGGTAGCACCACTGAAAGACCACAATCTTGGCGCGGCCGGTAATCTGGCGCGCGAGACGAATCGAGAAACGGTTGGCGTCGGTCGCGGTGAGCGCGAACTGCCAGTAGGTCAGGCCGAAACGCCGCTGCAGTTCTTCGCCGACGAAGACCGCATCCTCGGAGGGCAGCATGAGGGTGATGCCGCGTTTGACCTGATCTTCGATGGCCTTGACCGCCGCGAAGGGGGAATGTCCGGTCATGGCTCCGGTGTCGCCGAGGCAGAAGTCGATGTAACGATGGCCGTCGACGTCGTAGAAGTGGGCGCCCTGAGCCTCACGCACGACCGGCGGAAACGCCCCGGGCCACTTTACCATCCAGTTCATGGGGACGCCCGATAGCAGCGACTTGCTGCCGCGTTCGTAAATGGACTTGGATTTCGGCCGTTCCTCGACGAAACGCTTTCGCTCGCGCTCGATGAGCGACTGTAGGCGGGTGCGATCGATAGTCATGGGCGTGGGGAAGGGCTAAGGTTCGCAGAAAAATGTGAGCCGGGGCGACTCGCGGCTCGCCCGCGTCGGATCCGATTCGGGGATTGAAAATCAGGCGGGAGCAATCCTTGCTGGCCACGAGTTCACCGCTTTTCGAAAACGGTGGCGCAATGCGCCTCGCTCGAGACGGCAAAATAGCGAGGAAGCGCCCTTGCGAGATGCCTTCGGAGCGAGGGAAACGACTCCCGCGAGTCCCCTTGCCGAAGTCATCGTTGATTTCGACGTGCCCGCTTCGGCCGGGTGGCAACGCGCGCCAATCAGTTCTTGTTCTCCGAAAGGATTCAGCCGGTGCCGGGTCGATCGCCTCAGTTGTGCTCTTTTTGCCCAACCCTGCCAACACCGGAATGCACTCGACAAACTGCCTTGGCGACACTGTTATAATTGAAAATTGCGCTCATGAAGAAGAATCGACCAGTAGCAGCCCTCGAAGACTCCGAAGCCCGCCCTCGCCGCCGCATCCGCTCCACCACCGTACTCTGCGTCCGTCGCGACAACAAGGTGGTCATGGCCGGAGACGGACAAGTCACGCTGGGCGAATCCGTAATCAAGCACGGAGCCAAAAAAATTCGCCGTCTTTATCAAGACAAGATTCTAGCCGGATTCGCGGGCTCAACCGCCGACGCGTTCACCCTCTTCAGCCGTTTCGAAGCCAAACTCGAGCAATATCACGGCAACCTGGGCCGCGCCGCCGTCGAACTGGCCAAGGACTGGCGCACCGACAAGTTCCTCCGCCACCTCGAAGCCTTGCTGATCGTCACCGACAAGGACACCACTTTCCTTCTCAGCGGCCAGGGAGATGTGATCGAGCCCGATACCGGCATAGCGGCCATCGGTTCCGGGGGACCCTTCGCCCAAGCCGCGGCCCAGGCCATGGCCGATCACACCCAACTCTCGCCGCGAGAGATCGCCGAGGAAGCGATGAAGATTGCCGGCCGAATGTGCATCTATACCAATGACAGGATTACGATTGAGGAACTGTGAAAGTTCTCGCTTCCCGGCTCTCGGGGAATGCGAGCCAGGCACGGTTCGTGTCTTTCGGAGAGCAGAGGACTGAGAGCTGAGAGCTTTTTTATGGCCATTTATTTACCCGGAACTGCCGAAGAAGAACAGGTCACGCTCGACGAGCTGACGCCGCGCGAAATTGTTACCGAACTCGACAAATATGTCGTCGGACAAAAGGACGCGAAGCGCGCCGTCGCCATAGCCCTGCGCAATCGCATGCGTCGGCAGAAGCTCGGACCCGAAATGGCCGAGGAGGTCATCCCCAAGAACATCATCATGATCGGCCCCACCGGCGTGGGCAAAACCGAAATCGCCCGCCGCCTGGCCAAACTCGCAAACTCGCCCTTCCTGAAAGTGGAAGCCTCCAAGTTCACTGAAGTGGGATACGTCGGACGCGATGTTGAATCCATGATCCGCGACCTGGTCGAGATCGCCATCGAAATGGTCCGGGAAGAGAAACTCGAAGACGTCGCCGACAAGGCGGAACTCAACGCCGAAGAACGCCTTCTCGACATTCTCCTGCCCCCGATGAGCACGCGCCCGGCGGATTCGGGTTCGTCCGGCGGCGTAGTCCTCGAAGCCAACGCCGGCCTGACCGAATCCTCGAGCCGTACGCGCGAAAAACTGCGGCAGCAGTTGCGGGAAGGCAAACTTGACGACCGCACCGTGGAAATCGAAACCCGCGAGCGCAACTTTCCGTCCTTCGAAATCATCTCCAACCAGGGGGTCGAAGAGATGGATGTCAATCTCAAGGACATGTTGCCCAACATCTTCGGCCAGCGCACCAAGAAGAGGAAGATGAAGGTCAATGAGGCCTTCGAATATCTGATCCAGGAAGAAGAGCAGCGGCTGATTGATATGGAGCAGGTCACGCGCGTGGCGATCGATCGCGTCGAAAACTCGGGCATCATGTTCCTCGACGAAATCGACAAGATCGCGGGCCGGGAAGGAGGCCACGGGCCGGACGTTTCGCGCGAAGGCGTGCAGCGCGACATCCTGCCCATCGTCGAAGGCACCACGGTGAACACCCGTTACGGTATGGTCCGTACCGACCACATCCTGTTTATCGCCGCCGGCGCGTTCCACGTTTCGAAACCGAGCGATTTGATCCCCGAACTGCAAGGCCGCTTCCCCATTCGCGTCGAACTGCAATCGCTCACCATGGAGGACTTCGTCCGTATCCTCACCGAACCGAAATCATCTTTGACCCGGCAGTACATTGCCCTGCTGGAGACCGAAGGGGTAAAGCTCGAATTCACCCCCGACGCGCTCGAAGAGGTAGCCCGTTTCGCCTTCCGCGTGAATGAAGGCACGGAGAACATCGGTGCCCGACGTCTGCACACGATCATGGAGCGAGTGCTGGACGAGATCAGCTTTGAGGCCCCCGAAAGGAAGGGGCAGGAGTTCAAAGTCGACGCCGTCTATGTACAAAAGATGCTGAGCGAGATCGTCAAAGACCAGGATTTGTCGCGCTACATCCTGTAAGCACAAGGGGGCCGCCTTTTCTCCGGATATTCACCCTGGCTCGGATTGCCGGTCAGGTTTTGCCGTGTGCGCCCCGCTAAGCCTCGACTCGAAGTACGATCGGGCGGGGGTGTCGTTCGGGAAGTGGTCCCGGGTGGCTCGGGTTCGACCACGATTCTTTCATCCGCTCTCCCTTGCTCTCAGATCCAGCCGCCGGCGCTTCACGGCCGGATTTGTGCTACCAACGCAACCGCCGTCGTCGTTGCGGTCGGGTGCGTCAGTGATGAAGGTGCGGGGACTTGGGCGGGCGTCGCGCGGATGGGAGCGCCACGACTCCTGTAAAATTCATTCAGCGCATTTCGGAGCCATTCTCTTTTGTCGTTTCTCGACGAGCTAAATCTGCAACAACGCGAGGCGGTGGAGACTACCGAGGGACCGGTGCTGATTCTGGCTGGGGCCGGCAGCGGGAAGACTCGCGTCATAACATTCCGCATCGCCCACCTGATCGAGAACCGGGGGGTGATGCCGGAAGCGATTCTGGCGGTGACTTTTACCAACAAGGCGTCGGCCGAGATGGCGGCGCGGGTCGAGAAACTGGTCGGCGGGCTCAGCCTGGCCAAGCCGGTGATTTCCACCTTCCACTCGTTTTGCGTGCGTGTGCTGCGGCGGGATATTGAGGCTTTGCGGATTCCTTCTGCCCTGCCGGGACAGCCTCCCATCGGGCTCACGAAGAATTTTGTGATTTACGACGAGAGCGATCAGCAGCAAGTGGTGAAGGGCATCATGCGGCGGTTGGGACTGGACGACAAGCAACTCACGCCTCGCAACGTGCTTTCGCGAATTTCATGGGCCAAGAATCACATGCTAGATCCGCAGGAAGTCTATTTGCAATCGGCGGATCCGAAGACGGAAAAGATCGCGCATATTTTCGAGGAGTATCGCACCGAATTGCGCAAGGCGAATGCGATGGACTTCGATGACCTGTTGCTGGAAGCCATGCGCCTGCTGAAATCGGTGTCCGCGGTACGAGAGCATTACAACCGGAGGTTTCAGTATCTGTTGGTCGATGAATATCAGGATACGAATCGTCCGCAGTACGAATTGATGCGCTTGCTGGCGGGCGATGGGCATAACGTCTGCGCGGTGGGGGATGAGGATCAATCCATCTACTCGTGGCGCGGGGCCGATATTCGCAACATTTTGGAGTTTGAGCGCAACTTTCCGGAAGCGAAAATTGTACGGCTGGAACAGAACTATCGCTCGACGCAAAACATCTTGCAGGCGGCGTCGGCGGTGGTGGCGAACAACGTCCGGCGCAAGGGCAAGAACCTCTGGACCTCGCGGCAGGGCGGGGCGAAGATCGGCTACTACGAGGCTCCGGACGGGGAGAATGAGGCGTTGTTTGCGGCGGATACCATTAGCCGATACGTCCGGGCGGCGGCGGAAAGCGGCGAAACGGCGCGCGCGGCGGTCTTATATCGCACCAACTCGCAATCGCGATTGTTTGAAGAGGCGATGCGGCGGTACCAGCTGAAATACCACGTGGTGGGCGGATTCTCTTTTTATGAGCGGGCGGAGATCAAAGACCTGATTTCGTATTTGAAAGTCATTCAGAACCCGGATGATTCGGTCTCCCTGCTGCGCGTGATCAATACCCCGGTGCGGGGCATTGGCAAGACCACAATCGAAACCATCGAGCGGCTCGCACTGGAGACTGGATTATCGATGTGGGGTGCCGTTCAGGAGGCACTGGAGCGGCAGTTGTTGCCGGGCCGCGCTTTGGCGGCCCTGAACAGCTTCCGGGTGCTGATCGAGGATGGGCAGGCCATGCTGGCGGGGACGTTTTTGGAGAGGGTGGAGGAGACAACGGGGGCAGACTCCGGCGAAACGGCAGTCGAGCTTCACGGGTCGCGGGGGAGCGAGCCGCCGAGCCTCACTTCCGCGCTTCCTGCCCGGACCGATGACGGCACGGATTTCGATCCTGGCAACTTCAGCTTTGATTTTGCCGCTGCCGATGCGCCGGGGAACGAGGCAGGGGCCGAGGTGTCGCCGCTCGCGCTCGACGAAGTTGGCGAGCCGGCGGGCGAGGAAGGGGTCGAAGGGTTTCGCGCTCCGGCGGAGGCGGCGAATACTGCGGAAATTCTCAAGTTCTTGATCGACCGTACTGGGTACATCCGGCAACTGGAAGAGGAAGACACTCCGGAAGCTTTCTCGCGCATCGAGAACCTGCGCGAACTGGTGAACGCGGCCATGGACTCGCGCGATCGCGGGGAGACGCTGGATGAGTTTCTCGATCACGCGGCGCTGGTGAGCGATGCAGACCAATACGACGAGCAAGCGCAGATCACGCTCATGACCTTGCATGCCGCCAAAGGTTTGGAGTTTCCGCTGGTGGTGCTGGCGGGAATGGAGGAAGGACTGTTCCCCCATTCGCGGACCATGCTTGAGCCGGATTCGATCGAAGAGGAGCGGCGGCTTTGCTACGTCGGCATGACGCGGGCCATGGATACATTGATCCTGTCGCGCGCCGCTTATCGGCGGCGTTATGGGACGGATATGCCGGAGGCCAGTGTGCCGTCGCGATTCTTGGAGGAGGTTCCGCTGCCGTTGGTGGAGGAGTTGGGCGGTGCGCGACGGGCTTCGAATTCCGATACCGGTGGTGCGCGGGCAAGTCGCCCGCGTCCACAGGAGTCGCCGCACTATTCCTATGAGGACGAAGATCAGAGCGCCACGTGGAACCCGGCTCGGGCGAAGGCGAAGACTCCGACTTCGTTCGGGAACTACAACTCGATCGACAACATTGCGGAGTTTTTCGCCTCCCGCGGCAAGAAATTTAATGTCCCGAAAATGGTGCCGGAGGAACCCACTGGGCGGCGCGGATTCCGTCCGGGACAGAAGGTGAAGCACCCGAAATATGGGGAAGGGACGGTGTATCAACGCGAGGGGGATGGGGAAGACGCTAAGATTACGGTACAATTCCCTCGCTTCGGTTTGAAGAAGCTGGTGGAGAGATACGCGCAACTGGAGAAGGCATAGTGCCGGCGAGAAAGGCTCGCCCAGGCGCGGCCGGGAACCGATGTCCTCCCTCCGACTTTGTGGAGGGTTGGGATGACACGCGTGAGTTTGAACTATCACCACAAATACCAAGAGAAGAGAGAAGAGAAACGCACTAATGGCAAACACAAAAAAGCTAGCCAAGGAAGAACGCAAGAAGAGTAAACGAGCCAGCCGCAAGAAGATCAAAGCGGAACAGCCGAAGAAGCCCCGCGATTACGCTCGCGGATCGAAAAAGCGCAAAGTGAAAAAGCTGGCACGCGGCCAGGCGAAGCGTTAATCGGCTCGCTGGAGATCCGGGCATGGGCTGACGCTCCTGCCCGACACCGCTGTGAGGAGACAACGAACTCTTGTCGCGATTATCCACTGAGCCGGTCGCCGTCATCCGCACGTCCGACAGTCAGGCGTTTTGCTGTAAGTCGATCGACAAGCTCATTTCGGAATCGGAGAATCCGGAGCACCGGCTCAGCAAGACCCTGGGGCCCTGGTCGCTGACGGCGCTGGGTATTGGCGCCATCATCGGTTCGGGAATTTTCGTGCTTACCGGGACGGCGGCGGCGGGAGAATATTTTCAGGCGCCTTCGGTCCTCCATGCCCAGGCGCTCGATTTGATTGTCAATTTCCTGCGCACCGGAAGCACGGCCGGCGCGCTCATGCACGGGCGGCCCCCGGCGGGGCCTTCGATCGCCATTTCGTTTTTTCTGGTGGCGATTGCCTGTAGCTTTGCCGGGCTCTGCTATGCCGAGTTGGCATCGATGATCCCGATTGCTGGCAGCGCTTACACCTATTCCTATGCAACGCTCGGCGAGATCTTTGCCTGGATCATCGGCTGGGACCTGATTCTCGAGTATGTGGTGAGCAATGTCGCCGTGGCGGTGGGCTTTGCCGGGTACACGAAAGCGCAATTGGCCGCATTCGGTCTCAATTTGCCCGACAAGTGGGCCACTCCGGTATGGGCTGGCGGGCAGTGGACGGGCGCTTACTTCAACCTGCCAGGCTTTCTCATCGTCTTCATTCTCACTTTGCTGCTGGTTCGCGGGGTGAAGGAATCGGCAGAGACCAACAACATCATGGTGGCGGTTAAAATCGGTGCGATTTTAACCTTCCTGGTGGTGGGCGGTATGCTCGTCAAGCCGGCGAACTGGACGCCGTTTGCGCCCTCGGGCTTTGCCGGGATTGTCACTGGCGGAGCCATCGTTTTTTTTACCTATATTGGATTTGATTCGGTCTCCACTGCGGCGGAAGAGTCGCGCAATCCGCAGAAAGATCTTCCTTTTGGCATCATCATGTCCCTGATTGTATGCACGCTGTTGTACGTGGGCGTGGCCGTCGTGTTGCTGGGCATGATGAAGTACACGACCTTCGTTTCGGGAGAGGCCGCCGAAGCTCCCGTGGCCTATGCCATGAAGTATCTGGGTGTACACCCGTTCTTTCGCTCGGTGATCGTGATCGGCGCGCTCACGGGAATGATCTCTTCCTTGCTGGTCTTTCAGTATGGGCAGGCGCGCATCTGGTACGCGATGTCGCGCGACGGTCTTTTGCCGAAGCTGTTCTCGGCCGTGCACCCCAAATATAAGACTCCGTACTGGTCCACGTGGATTGCCTGTTTTGCGGTCGGAATTCCGGCCGGGCTCGTGGACATTGGCGATGCGGCGGACCTTGCCAACATCGGGACCCTGTTTGCCTTCGTGCTGGTTTCGCTGGGAGTCATTTTTCTTCGGCGCCGACAGCCCGATCGCAAGCGCGCGTTCCGCGTGCCGTTTGTGCCATGGTTTCCCCTGATCTCGGTGCTGTTTTGCGGCGGTTTGATGTTGGGGCTGACACTGATTACCTGGCTGCGCTTTGTGATCTGGCTGGCACTGGGGCTGATAATTTACATCTTTTACAGCCGCCATCATAGCGAATTCTGCAACCGCAAACGGGATATCGCCTGATCGGGCAATTGCGGTTGCGGCTGCCGAACTGCTCTGCCGCCCGCGCATAGCCCGGCTGCCCTGCAACCCTTTAGAATCGCTACATGCTCCCGGAACCTTCGCGGTTCATCCTCGCGCTCCCCAAGGCGGAACTCCATCTGCATCTTGAGGGGTCGATCGAGCCGTCCACGCTACTCGAATTGCGTCAGCGGCACGGAATGGAAGGGGCGTCGCTTGGCGCACTCGAGCCGCTTTACAACTCCGCGGACTTCAAGGCATTTCTCTCCGCCTTTAAGGAAGTGACCGGGCACCTGCGCACTCCGGAGGACTATGAGCTGATTACCTACCGGCTGATGGAGCGGCTGAAGGCGCAGAATGTTCTGCACGCAGAGGTCATTGTTTCGGTCGGCGTCTGTCTATGGCGCAAGCAGGATTTCCCCGCGATCTTCGAAGGACTCGAGCGCGGGCGATTACGCGGAGAAAAAGACTTTGGCATTTCCCTGCTTTGGATCTTCGATGCGATCCGCCAGTTTGGCGCGGAGAAAGCGCAGCGTGTGCTCGAGTTTGCGATTCAGTTCCGCGATCGCGGCGTGGTGGCTTTTGGCATTGGCGGTGACGAGCGGGCGGGGCCTCCGGAGTGGTTCACCGCGGTCTATGCCTGTGCTGCCGAGCACGGCCTTCATCTCACCGCGCACGCGGGCGAGAGTGCCGGGCCGGAGTCGATTTGGGGCGCGCTGAATCTCAAGGCGGAACGCATCGGGCATGGGCTCACCGCCGGGCAGGATGTGGAGTTGTTGGAAGAGTTGGCGCGGCGGCAGGTGCCGGTTGAGATTTGCGTGACCAGTAATTTGCGGACCGGCTGCTGCGCCGAACTTGCGCAACATCCGGTGCGGCGCTACTTTGATGAGGGATTGATGCTGACAATTAACAGCGACGATCCGGCGATGTTTCGCACCTCGCTGGTTGGGGAGTACGCGCTGCTGCAGGACGCCTTCGCCTTTACCGACGAACATCTGCGCGAATTGGCGCGTAATTCGTTTGAGGCGTCGTTCCTGGTGGCGGACAAGAAGATCGAGTTTTTGAATCGCTTGGACGCGGCGGTTCCACCGGCCTAGGACCGTCGCGCTCTCGGCCCCCGGCCGGGGCGGCGCGCGGGTTGGAGTCAAGCCCTGCCGTGCGCCATCGGCAACGAATGCGCCGCGCCCGCCCGCGATCCCTCGGCTTCCCCGTGGCGGCCGCATGCCCGGCGTCGCTACGGCCCAGTGGACCGCGGGACGCTCCTTCCTCGACTCCCATCACACGAGCCTGTAGCTGTCGTCACACCGCGGTTTTGGCGCTCGCCTATAATCACTGCCTATGAAACTCGACGAAAAAATTGCCGAACTGAAAAAGCGCGACCAGATGGCCGAAGATGGCGGCGGAGCCAAGCGGCGCGAGCGTCAGCACAAAGAGGGAAAGATGTCGGCCCGCGAGCGCGTCGAATTCTTGCTCGACGAGGGTACGTTCGAGGAAACCGACAAGCTGGTCACGCACCGCTGCAATGATTTCGGCATGGCCGATCAGAAATATTTTGGAGACGGTTTCATCACCGGCTACGGCCGCGTCGAAGGGCGTCTGGTCTTCGTATTCGCCCAGGATTTTACCGTGTTCGGCGGCTCGCTCTCCGAGGCCAACGCTTTGAAGATCGTCAAGGTCATGGATCTGGCGGCAAGGATGGGGGCTCCGGTGATCGGGTTGAATGATTCGGGTGGGGCGCGCATCCAGGAAGGAGTGATGTCGCTCGCCGGCTATGCCGACATCTTTTTGCGGAACACACTCTATAGCGGAGTCGTGCCCCAGATCTCGGCCATTATGGGGCCCTGCGCCGGCGGTGCAGTGTATTCGCCCGCCATCACCGATTTTATTTTGATGGTTGACCAAACTTCTTACATGTTTATTACCGGACCCGATGTCATCAAAACGGTCACCCACGAAGAAGTCAGCAAGGATCAACTGGGCGGAGCGCACACGCACAACGAAACGTCAGGCGTGGCCCACTTCATGTGCCGGGACGATGCGGAATGTCTGTCCATGGTGCGCGAGCTGCTGAGTTTTATTCCTTCGAACAATCTGGAAGACCCGCCGCGAAAGGCTTGCACCGATCCCATCGATCGCGTCGACGAAAAGCTGGATACGCTGATTCCCGATCAATCGAACATGCCTTATGACATGAAAGACGTGATTCATACGATCGTCGATGACAGCTACTTCTTTGAGATTCATGAGCATTACGCCAAGAATATTGTTGTCGGTTTCGCGCGCCTAAATGGCAGGTCGGTCGGGATCGTGGCCAATCAGCCGGCGATGCTTGCCGGCACGCTGGATATCAACGCGTCGGTGAAAGGCGCGCGCTTTGTGCGTTTCTGCGACTGCTTCAACATTCCGTTGGTGACCTTTGAAGATGTACCCGGCTTCTTGCCCGGCACGCAGCAGGAGTACGGCGGAATCATCCGCCATGGCGCGAAGCTGCTGTATGCGTTCGCCGAAGCGACCGTGCCGAAGGTCACCGTGATCACCCGCAAGGCCTACGGGGGAGCGTACTGCGTCATGGCGTCCAAGCACATCCGAACCGACGTGAACTACGCATGGCCGAGCGCCGAAATTGCGGTGATGGGTCCGGAAGGCGCGGTCGATATCGTTTACAAACGGGAACTGGACGGGGCGGAAAATCGCGAGGCGGCTCGGCAACAGAAGATTGAAGAATTCCGGGACCGGTTGGCCAATCCCTATGTTGCGGCAGATCGGGGATTCGTGGATGCGGTGATCCAACCGCGGGACACGCGGAAGAAGCTGATCCAGGCGCTGGAGATGCTGGAGACCAAGAGGGATAAGAACCCGCCGAAGAAGCACGGTAATATACCGCTGTAGCCCAATTCAGGGCTGTGCATAGTAGCCGGCGCGCGTGCGAGCCGTCATCTCCGGCTTTTCGACCGTAACCCGAAACGAGTGGTACTCGTTCTCGTGGTTCGCTGGAACGGGACTGAACGAGAATACGTAAAAGGAGTCGCCATCGGCCGCGCAATCTGCGATAGCGGTTGTCAAGTCACCGGGGAAATTGAGCACGCGCCCGCCACTCTGCACGGCGAGTACCTGCAATCCGAGGGCGCCGGGCAACGCCTGCGAGGGCGAGGTCACACCTTTCAAGAATTCCTGGTATAGAGTACTCCGGGTTTGAGCGACGTCCTCTGGACGGAGTGGGTTTACGCTATAGAGAGTGATGCGGGCCTGCCTGAGTTCAGTGGAGGCCGCCACGATCGCGTCGAAGAACCGCTGCTCCTGTTTGGGGGAGAGGGTGTTGATTCCGGAGAGCAACGGCCATCCAGGACTAAGCCAAATCACCAGTTTCCTGCCAGGTCGCGTGCTCTCGTGCTCCGCCAGTCTCTTAAGCACGTTGTGCGAGAGGTCAAAACGCTCTTCCGCGCCAAAGGCGCCACGATTCAGATTTGTGGCCCGCAGCCCGGTTTCGTATTGGTCGTAAAGCACCGCCAGCGCATTTCCATCACGAGAGGAAGGGTTTGCAAACCGGGTTTGGGCGGTTTCAGCGCCGGAAAAGAAGACGAGCGACACCGGTTGTGCGAGCTGGCCGCCATTCCGCAGTAGGAACTTCTTGACTTGGTCTCGTTCGTAATTGACGACCTGGAGGGAAGCGTTGACGGCGTCGACGACCAAAATGATTTCAACGGGCGGATCGGAGAGCGCGGTCGCTCCAGCATTCACGCTATTAAAAGAGACGATTTTCTGCGGCCGGTTATCCTCCAGAAGGGTGAATTCCTGCTCCGACAGCTCGCGAACGGGCGCGCCAGATTGGTCTGACACTTGTACATCGAGGATGATTTGCCGGTCCGAGCCGCCGGGCGGGACGCTTGCCGGCCCGGCAGGCCGAGTCTTGAGTTGAGGCAGAGCAGTGTCTTGCCCCGACAGGGACGATCGTGGCACAAGAAGCAGGGCAAGAGGCAGGACGAGCAGAAACGGAGGCGCGAAGACAAGCGAAGCATTTCGCCGGGCACGAGGCTGACGCGCCCAACCTGCGATGGTCATCTTCTCCTCCCCTGGCCCTGCCAGCGAGCACTCCGCGCCAAGATGACAGGGCCATTCTACACGTAACGCTCACGGTGCCCGCCAGGACTCGGCCGCAGGCGATGGTTCTGACGTCCCGAACGCGTATCCTCTCTCGCAGTTCCGGGAGTCCACGATGACGAGCTCGAATTCGAAGTCGTCATCGCAGGCGACCGCCTCGCTACGTCGGTATTTGATTGGGTCTGTGGGATGCAGGAGGTTGGCGGCATACGGCCAGAAACCCAGCCATCCGACTGGAACCGTCCGCTCGTTTGAATCGGCCAACTCGCGGCGATCCGGGCAGGCAGGGCTAAGGTCCGGGAAGCGCCGCATCGGCAGATCCGCAGCCGCTCGATTGTGGCTGCGGAAACGGTGCGGAGCGATTGCCCCCGTCGGCACAGCCTGATCGGAGCTTTCAGTTACGGAAACTGGGGGGAAGCGGGGCGGCTTTCGGTTCGGGCTTCAGATCTGACCCGGCAACGCACCGGTTGCACAGGTTCAAAAAATAGAGAGTCCCGAGGTGATGTTGGATTCATTCGTCTCGGCCAGTAGCTCGCGTTTAGACCCTTGCTGACCTTTTCCTACAACTCCCTTGCGGGTTCATTGTAAGTCGATCATTGCTCGGGCTCCGGGCTCACCGCCAACCGGATAAATCAGTCCAACGCCTCGGGACTCTATCCTGCCTTTAACAGTGGCTCTTGTTCGCCTCGACCAGCGCTTAGCTATAGACCCTTGCTCGCCCTCCCAAACTCACCTCGCGGTTGTTTGAGTGACTTCGCTTGAGCCCCGGACGCTGCACCAACCGGGAAAACTTCAGAACGTGTCAAAGAACGATTATGGTTTTAACACTTCCATTCTTTACGTCAACGAAATTCACGCGTCTGTAACTTCTTATGTATCAATCGAGTGCAGGGCGTGCACAGGCGGGTGACCCGCAAATTGTGCAACCGCCGACACTCGGGTAGGAAAGCATTCGTGGGCACAAGGTTTTGTCGGTTTTTCCCGGAGATTGGTCTCCGGGGCAGGCCCGACCGTGACTGTGCAAATCGGAGCTTGATAGGCATGGATACTGCATCTGCAGCGCACAGACAGACATTCGCGCGGGAGCAGCTTATGTCCAGCTGCCCGCTTTCTTTACAATCGAGTGGGACCAGATTTCGTCCCCGGAGGTTTTCTCTCGATGCGAAGCGTGCGTTCTGCGGCAACGGCTTGGTTGCTGGCATCGGTCTGTTTGGTTCAATTCTCCCGGTCGCAGGATTCGGAGAGGAAGGCCGCAAACTATATGCAATCGGTGCGGCATCAGCCGGAGTTGTTGCTGCCTTTTCTGCAGCAGATGCCGAAGGGTGGCGATTTGCACCTCCATCTGAGCGGCGCGATCTATGCCGAGAGCTTCATCGACTGGGCGTCAGAGGATGCGCTTTGCGTGGACCGCAGCACCTCCAAGCTGATGCGCGCGGCTTGCGATTCCTGTGAGCCCTACAAGAACAAGCCTTCGGTGCGCTGTGCCTATCAGGACCATGTTCTTTACGACCAACTGGTGGATGCTTGGTCGATGCGCAACTGGCATCGCGAGGCGGAGTCGGGACACGACCGTTTCTTCGCCACGTTCGACAAATTCGAGGCAGCGATGGTGGGGCACGTGGGCAATGCCTTGGCCGAGGTAGCATCGCGGGCGGCCGAAGACCATTTGCAATACGTGGAGGTGATGCACACCGCCGATGGGGCGGGAGCCGCGATTCTGGGGTCGAAAGTTGGATGGGACGACGATTTTGTCCAGTTGCGCGATCGGTTGCTGGCCGGCGGCATGGTGGAACTGGTGGCGTCGGTGCGCAGCGCGCTTGATTCTGATGAGGCTCGCAAGAAGGAACTGCTGCATTGCGGGACGGCGCAGGCTCGGGCGGGATGCGAGGTCACGCTCCACTATCTTTATCAGGTACTGCGCGGACTAGAGCGGGAACAGGTGTTCGCGCAGATCCTGCTGGGTTTTGAGTTGGCGAAAGCCGATCCGCGTTTTGAGGGTTTCAATCTGGTGATGCCGGAGGACTATTACGTGCCGATGCGCGATTTTGATCTGCACATGAAGATCATTCAGGCCTTGCGCAAGTTCTATCCGGCTACCCACGTGTCGCTGCACGCGGACGAGCTTTGGATGGGGCTGGTTCCTCCGGAAGGGCTGCGCTTTCATATTCGCGAATCGATTGAGCGCGGAGGCGCGGAAAGGATTGGACATGGCGTGGCTGTAATGAGCGAGGCCGATCCGTTGGGACTGCTGAGGGAAATGGCCAAGAAAAATGTGCTGGTCGAAATCTGCTTGACGTCGAATGATGTGATTCTCGGGGTGAACGGGAACCGCCATCCGCTGCCGGTGTATATGAAATACGGAGTGCCGGTGGCGCTCTCTACCGACGACGAGGGGGTTTCCCGCAGCGACATGACGCACGAGTATCTGCGGGCGGTCGAGGACTTCAATTTATCGTATGGAGATCTGAAGCGGATGGCGCGCGCCAGCCTCGAGCACAGCTTCATTCCGGGTGATAGTCTGTGGAGCGAGGAACGGGCGTTGCGGCGCGTCGCCGCGTGTGCCAGCGACAACCCGTTGACCGATCGCGTTGCCGGAAAGTGTCAAGCCTGGATTGCGGTCAACGAGCGCGCTCGGGTGCAGTGGCAATTGGAGCGGGCCTTCGCCGATTTCGAGAGGCAATTCTAAAGGCGCGGGCGCAATGCGTCCGTCCCCACGTGATTCTTATGACTCCAGATCTGTTTGATCGCGCTGAATCTGCGGCGGCGTTTGTGCTGGAGCAGACTCACTTGCGACCCCAGATCGGGCTTGTGCTTGGCTCGGGGCTCGGATCCTTTGCCGACGATCTTGGGGAGGCGGTCCGCATCCCCTACGCTCGCATTCCGACCTTTCCGCGTTCCACGGCGGTTGGGCATGCCGGCCAGCTGGTGATGGGGATGTCCGGCGATATTCCCGTTGCCGTGATGCAGGGGCGGGTGCATCTCTACGAAGGTTATCCCGCAGCCGAAGTTGCGTTTCCGGCGCGCGTCCTGGGACGAGCAGGCGTTCGCGCTTTGATCCTCACCAACGCTGCGGGCGGCATTAACCCGGAGTATGGTCAGGGGGCGCTGGTTGTTCTCCGGGATCACATCAACCTGCAGGGGCAGAATCCCCTGACGGGCGCAAATGACGAGCGCTGGGGGCCGCGCTTCCCGGACATGAGTTATACCTATGCCAAGCGCTACCGTGCACTGGTGTTGCAGGAGGCGACGAAGCTTTCAATTCCGCCGCATGAGGGCGTGTATGCGGCCCTCGCCGGGCCGAGTTACGAGACTCCGGCGGAGATTCGCTATCTGCGCACCATTGGTGCTGATCTGGTGGGTATGTCGACGGTTCCGGAGGCGATTGTCGCACGGCACATGGGCATGAACGTGCTGGCCATCTCGTGTGTGACCAATATGGCCGCCGGAATTCTCGACCAGGCACTCGTGCACGCAGAGGTGCTCGAAGTGGGACGGCGAGTGATGGGGCAGTTCATCGCTCTGCTGCGGGCGGTGCTGCCTCGCATCGCCGAGGACTTGGCGAACTCAGGCTAGGTCCGGCGGTCGGATAGGGCCGAGAAGCGGCCGAAGCCGCCGCTCCGCCAGGATCGTTTCGGGTTGCGAGGCTTAGCGTCCCTTTCGCGGTATGAACACAGCCTGGGGTGGTTGGATGTTGTACACCGCTGCGAAGCTCCCCTGGTTGACGGCAAAACTGGCGCGCTCGCGCGAATCGATGAACAGCAACGGCTGTCGGAGTGGCACGTCGCTGAAGGTGCGGACGAATTGCATCTCGAATTCCCGTCCTGCGATGGTCGCCTTGACCTTGTCTCCGTGCCGGTAGCCGAGTTTCTGGAAATCTTCGTCGGCGATGTTGGTCACCAGGTTGCCGAACGGACCATCCAAGGCGATCACTTCTCCAGTCAGGCCTTTGTCATCGACTTTCGCGGCTTTCAGATCCAGCCGGATCCACTGGTTCACCTCGGGGCCGACCTTGGTCCAGTCGTCGCCTCGCGCGAGGTGAGCGCCGACGGGAGAAAAAATATCGCGGCCGTGAAAGGTGGAGGAGATTTTCGCGCCGACCATCCAATCCGGATTGGTGATTTCGCGGGCGCTCTCGATGCCCTCCCGCTCTTCGACCAGTGTCATCAGTCCGTTGTCGGGGAGCACGAAGAACTGTCCGCGCCTGGTCCTCACCACCAGGGGTTTGCGCGAACTGCCGACGCCGGGATCAATCACCACCACAAACACCGTTCCCGCCGGAAAATAGGGCGAGGCGCCGGACAGGTACAGGGCTCCGTCCCGGATGGAAAAAGGTGTGACTTGATGCGTGAGATCGACAATGCGGAGATTGGGAGTGATGCCGTACATCACGCCCTTGCACAAGGCGACCGAATCGTCGACGACTCCGAAGTCGGTCATGAAGACGACGGTGGGCGGCTGCGCGGCCGTTTGCTGGGCGAGCAGAGAGGCCGCGCCGAGAAATGAAATGGCGAGGCCGATGCAGACCCGGCGTAACAGTCGTTGCGCTGAGGTTTTGCTTGACGGCATCAAGTCGAGTCCTCCAATAAAGCGCGGTGGGCTGAAGTTTTCGTCAGCCCCGATTGTATCCGTTCGAAAGCCGGAACCCCAAGATCGCGTCTATAATCGAGGCGGTACGACATCCCCATCATTCGATCCGTTATGATGCGGTCAACCAAGGAGAGCCAGTGATGTCCACCGTAATTCCTGAAAAATACCTCGACCTTTTCCAGAAGCCCGCTTTTGCCAGCTTGGGCACGCTCATGCCCGACGGACGGCCGCAGGTGACTCCCGTGTGGTGCGACTTCGACGGTGAGCACGTCATTTTCAATTCGGCCAAGGGACGCCAAAAAGACCGTAATGTGCGACGCGATCCGCATGTGGCGCTGGCGATCGTGGATCCTGACAATCCCTATCGCTATCTGGAGATTCGGGGCACGGTCGTTGAAATCACCGAACTTGGCGCGGCGCAGCATATCGACAAGTTGGCCAAAAAATACTTGGGAGTGGACAAATATCCGTACGGCCAGCCGGGCGAAGTGCGCGTGCTCTACAAGATTCGGCCCGAGCACACAAACGTGATGGGGTAGGGGAAATCGCATCGGAGGGTCGCTGACGGCGCCTTCCGCTCCGCCCGGGGCGGGATCTGTCGGCGTGCCGGGTGGAGCAGGTTTCGGGAGACGGTCGTCCCGGCCAAGAGACGGCGTGGCGGACACCGTGCCACCGGATTCGTTGTCCGCCCGTTGACCTTTCCTCGTCCGGTAAGTCCAACCGTATGGTGGTTACGGCCTCGTGTCGAATAGCCGGTCTGGCGGGAACTTGTGAGCCCGGCTTCGCGTATTAGAAACAAGGCGCGAGGGCATTCGGCTGGGATCGGCTCTGGGAGGAGAAGTATGGAGGCTGGGAAGAATAACGGTGACGGTTTGTACGCGATCGCTGCCCAGGGTAATGGTGCTCCGGCGCAACAGGTGGTGAAGGCGGCCCACGAAGAACTGCTCCAGCTGATGCGGCAGAGGGCCGAAATCATGAAACGCATTGGCACGGTGAAGCAGACCATCGCCGGACTGGCGGACCTTTTTGGCGAAAAGCTGCTGGGCGACGACTTGCTGGAATTGATTGACCGCAAACCGAACGGGCGCCAACCGGGGTTCACGAAGGCCTGTCGCAGGGTGCTGATGGAAGTGCGGCGTCCGCTCGGGGCACGAGAGGTCTGCGCAGAGTTGGCGCGCTATGCTCCGGCAATTCTGGCGCGGCACAAAGACCCGCTCGCGTCGGTGACGACCGTTTTGAACCGCCTGGTCGACTATGGCGAAGCGCGCAGCCTGAGCAACGATCATGGGCGCCGCGTCTGGGAATGGATCAGCGACAGCGAAGGTGTCTCGGATGGGATGGTTGAGCAGAAAACGGCGTGATGCAAGGTCACCCAAAAACTGTTGTTGCCGGCAAACCGCAGATCCCGGGAGTGACAATTCCACGCCAGGCTCGGGTTCGGAAGAGCTCTGCGTCCCGGGCTAAGCCGGCAGCAAGCGTCCTTTTTCGAGGTGTCGCGTTACGTGGGCATACTCGGCTGCGCGCGGATCGTGGGTCACCATTACGATCGTTTTGTGGAAGCTCTGGTTCAAGCGCTTCAGAATCTCCAGGATTTCTGTCGCTGAATTACTGTCGAGATCGCCCGTCGGTTCGTCGGCGAGGATCAGGGTGGGATCGCTGACGATGGCGCGCGCGATGGCGACGCGCTGTTCCTGACCTCCCGAGAGTTGCTTGGGCAAGTGGTGCACACGATCCTCTAATCCCACGAGTTTGAGGGCGGTCATCACGTGATCGCGGCGCTGCTGGGGAGTCATCTTGGTCAGCAGCAGAGGCAATTCCACATTCTCGAATGCGGTCAACACCGGGATCAGATTGAAAGTCTGGAAAACGTAACCGACGTGAGTGTTGCGCCAACTGGCGGACTGGCCGTCGTTGAGGCGAAAGATGTTCTCTCCCATGACCAGCAGTTCGCCGGATGTCGGGCGATCGATGGCGGCGATCATGTTCAGCAGTGTGGTCTTGCCTGATCCTGACGGTCCCATCAGCGCCAGAAATTCGCCGCCGGCGATGTCGAGAGAGACGTTGTCGAGCGCGGTGACCTGAAAGGCATCGCGCTTGAAAATCTTGCTGACGCTGCGCGCCTGCACGACAGTCGCGCCTTGGGCCGGTTGAGGGGTGGAAGTGGGGATTGCGTTCATGAATGTCCTTCTGTGATTCGTGGTCTCATGATTGCCCCTTGAGGCGGATTTTTCGCCCGTCCCGCAAATCGGCGGGCCCGGCGGTGATTATGCTTTCTCCGCCGACCAGCGAATCGACCAGATAGCCTCCAGAGCGCTGGCCCTGAACATGGACGTCTCGCCGGAGAGCCTTGCCGTTGAACGCCAGGAAGACGAACTTCGATCCGTTGCTGTCGCGCAATGCGGCCGTGGGCACGAAGACGAAATTCTGTTTGCCCGTGGAATTCTTGTCGTCGTTTGCATTTGCCTTGAATTGCACCGTCGCATTCATTTCCGGACGCAGGTAGGAATCGGGTTCGAGGATCTGCACCTTGACCTGGACGGTTGCTTTCTGCCGATTCGCTTCCGGCGACATTTCGGCGATCTCACCCTTGTAGGAGCGGTCTTTGAAGGCATCAAGCGTGACGACACCTTCCTGCTTGGGAGAAAGCTTGGCGAAATCATCTTGTGCGATGTCGAGTTCGACCTGAATATCGTTCAGATCGGCGAGTGCGACCACGGATCCGCGCGGTCCGCCTTCGGCGCCGCTGGCGAATTGCGCGGTCACCAGTTCACCCTTTTCTGCCGTACGCTCGAGAATCGTGCCCGTCACCGGCGCGCGAATCACGGTAGCATCGAGTTGCGACTTGGCATACTCCATCTGCCCTTCGGCCTGCAGTAGGTCGCCTCTGGCGCGTTCCACCTCTTCCGAACGCGGGCCGAGTTGCGCCATCTTGAACGACTGCTCCAGCGAATTCATTCTTTGCTCGGAGGCGTCGTATCTGGCGCTGGCGTCGTCGAGGTTTTGCTTGGAGACAACTCCCTGGGCGAACAGATCCTTCATGCGATCGAGGTTGATCTTGTCGTTGCGGGCGGTGGCGCGAGCTTCGGATAAATTGTGATCTGCCTGCTGAATTTCCTCGGGGCGCGATCCCCGCTCGTTCTCGAGGAGGCGCGCCTTGGCGCTCTCGACCGTACCCCGCGCCTGTTCGTACTGGGCGCGGAATTCCTGATCTTCGAGGCGAACCAGAACCTGACCTTCCTTGACCTTGTCGCCTTTTTCCACGCCAATCCAGGCGACCCGGCCAGTGACCTTGGAGTTCACGCTGATTTTGTGATGGGCCACGATATATCCGCTGGCAGAAAGGACCGTGCTGCCGGCGACGTCGCCGCCTTCGGCGGTGGCGCGGGCAACTTCCACCTCAGCCGTGTCTGCGCCAAAGGTGCGAAAGGCCAGCGCCGCGATGCCCAGCAGGACCACGACGGCGATTCCGCCGAGAATGAAGCGCCGTGACCAAGCGGGAGGCCCGCCGCCCCCCTCGCGCAGGGAATCATCGATGCGCAGACTGCGCAGGTCGTCGTGCTTGCTATCGGTCAATGGAGTCTCGATGGGCATTGCCTAAGATACGCCTTCCATCCTCTACCGGTTCCCAATCGACTACGGAATCATTGTACGAACTCTGCATGAATCAGGTGCTCATCAGGCGCGCAGCGAGGTCAGAATATCCTGACGCGCGGCGTGCCAGGCGGGAGCGAAACCTCCGATCAGGCCCATGATCAACGCGAAGGCAACCGCTACGAGCGCTACCGCCCAAGTCACGTGCAGGCTGAAAACCGTTTCGCTGAAGGTCAGGGAGTTGCCGATTCCGGTGCTCATGCCGTTGAAAGGCAGGATCAGCAGGATGCCGACAATGGCTCCGAGCAGCGACAGCAGCAGCGCTTCGATGACGAACGAGGTGAGGATGCTCGGGCGAGAGAAGCCGATGATGCGCAGAGTCGCGATCTCTTTCGAGCGGTAGGCCACGGCCGCGTACATCGTATTCATCGCGGCGAAGCTGGACCCGATGGCCATGATGATGGCGACGAAGGTTCCGATGAATTTGATGGGTGCGCCGGAATTGGTCTGCTTCTCGTAATACTCGGTCTCAAGCGTCCCCTCCAGCTTCAGGCGCTGATCATCGCTTACGCGGTGTTTTAGGGCGTCGGCTGCGATGGGGTCGGTGGCGCGGAGATAGGCGGAAGCGTAGGCTCCCTGCCGGTCGAAATCCGCAGCGATCTGGTTGACGTCGCCCCAGAGTTCGGAATCGTAGGCGGTGCCGCCGGAGTCGAAGACGCCAACGACTTTCCACTGTCCCTTGGCAAAGTCAAGGGTATCGCCTACGTTGGTGCCCGAAAAACGATGGTGAATGGACTGGCCGACGACAATTTCGCGCTGTCCGGGGGTAAACCAGCGGCCTTCAACCAGCTTTGCGCTTGGGCGCAGAGTGAGGCCCGCGGGCATCAGGCCACGAACCGACACGTTGACTTCCCCGGTGCCATCCTTACGCGGGAGCACGACCACCACCACCCATTCGCCGGAAGCGAGAGGTTGTCCGCTCCCGTCCGTAGCGATGCCGGGCAGTGTCTTGAGGGTGGGAAACAGACTGGCGTCGAAGCCTCCTGAAAGCTCGGCGGTGGAACCCTTGCGCATGACCAGCACGTTCATTGGATCGCCGCTCGACTGGAAGGCCTGATTAAGACCCGCAAGCAGCGCCATCAGAAAAACAGCCGTGGTCACGGTAAGGGCTATGCCCAGGGCCGTCATGATAGTGAGACCCTTGCGCAACATGAGATTGCGGATGTTGTAGCGGATCGGAATCGCCATGGTATTTTCTCGCTAGCCGAGGTAGCGCAATCCCTCCACGATATCGACCTTGGCCGCGTGATAGGCGGGGAAGATCGCGCTCAGCAATCCCACGAGGGCGGCCACGAACAGGGCCAGCAGAAACGTGGGTAGGGTCACGCTCATCCCGAGAAAGAAAAATCCCATTCCGGGTGCTTTCGCCAGAGCGGTGACCAAGACAACCGCCAGCAAGCAGCCAAGGACGCCGCCGGTTAAAGCAACTGTGACCGCTTCGCCCACATAAAGACGGAGAATGGACTGTCGGGTAAAACCGAGTGTTTTCAGTACTGCCACCTCGCGAGTCCGTTCGCGGATGGACATGGCCATGGTATTGGCGGAGACCAGAAGAGTCGCGAACAATACCGCCAGGCAGATACTGAGGATGAAAGCCTTCACATTGCCGAGGCTATTGATGAAACTCAACTGAAAGGCCTTCTCACTTTCTGTTTTGGTGGGCTCGGGAGAATTGTGGAACATGGAATCCACGGCGGCTGCGACCTTGGCAACGTCGTCGGGTGAGTCGGCCAGGATGTTGAAAGTGCCGGCCCGTCCCTTGGCGAAGGGAACTGCTTCTTCGACATATTTTTGGTTGAAGTAAAGCGTGATGCTCGGCTGATTCGCGGCGAAGATTCCGCGAATGGTGAGTTCCAGATCCACGGGAAAAATGGTTCCTTTGAGAACGATGCGATCCCCGATTTTCCAGCCATATTTCTTCGCCAGATCGCGGTCGACAACGCAGCCGGCTTGATCGCGTTGCCAGGCGGCGAGTTGGTCGTCGGGAATCTTAAAGTCGGTCGCCACTTTGAAAATCTCGGCCGGGTCGGTGCCAAACTGTGCGAAGAAATTCTCGGGCTTGTCGTCTTTGTACAAGCCGCCAAACCACTGCGTGGGAGCGACGGCGACCACCCCGGGAATGGTTCGCATTTTTTCCCGGTAATAGACCGGCATACTCTCGGTCAACGAAACGCGATGGCGGCTGATCAATCGCTGGGCAGATTGTCCGCTGCCCTGATCGATGTAGAAGCTTCGCCACACGGTCATCATCAGGGTCAGCAGCAGCAGCGAGAAGGTGATGCTGAGCACCGTGAGGATGCTCCGCCGCCGGTTGCGAAACGCGCTCTTGGTGACGAAGCCAGTTAAGGTCATGCAACTCCAGAAAGCCCTGCCGGTGCAGTTCAGAGAATTCCCCGAGAGGGAATATCAACCCCAACATCTTCAAAAACTAGAGGATAATGCAGGGGGCGGGGTAGGGACAACCGGGGGGGTGAGTTTCTTTTAGTATCTCCCTCGGCGAAACCGAACACCCAACCACATGCCGGCGCTGCCCGGGACGCCACTGTCTGACGGCGGGGCCGGAAGAGCAATGAGCTTGCCCCAAAACGCTAGACGGTTGAGTTTGTTTTCAATGACTTAGAGCTGCGTCGTTTCCGAGCCGGGAAACTCACAATTTATCCGCGCTCTGCCACAACCGTCGCGCGAACCCCGCTTTGTTTAACCACCTGTTCGATGACCTTCATTTTGATCTGTCCAGAAGGTAGCGACGCATAGGTGGGCTTGCACCCACGGGAAGAGTTGAGTCCCCCGCCGATGGCATCCAGGGCAGACTCGGACCGTCCCAGTACGGTCAGAAGGTACTTTTGAGCAATGGGCCGGTCGGCCGGCGGGATCAAATCCCACCAGCGGCGGACTGACTCTCGTACCTCCGCTTCTGTCTTTTCGCCATCTACCAGCGCATCGATAAGCCGGTAGACTTTGCTCTTGATCGCCAGATACGAGACAGATATTTCCTGCGGCATAAGCGTGCGTAGCCGACTGCGCCGCCCATCTGGGTGCAATTCGCGAGCCAAACGGCTAATGCTAGCAAACGCAGGCCCTTAGTTCTTCTCAAGTTTCATGAATGGAAGAAACCGTAGCTGTGGATATGAAATCTGGAAGGACCATGGACGTTTTTGAAGAGCCCTCGCCGTCGGACGCGATGGGGCCTCGGCACGGTTTTTCAATACTTTCGTAACTCTCGGCTGGGCCGGTGAAGGCGATATTCTAACTGGGATTCTCCCCCTGTTCTTAGCCAAATTTCATATTCAGGGTGTAGTGCGGGTTGGCACCGCGAGGCGATCGCCATGGCGACAATGTTTAGCCGTTTCGAAATCCAGAGTGAACTTTCCAAGTCCGACACATCGATGATTTACAAGGCGATGGACACGGAGACGAATCAGGTTGTGGCGCTTAAGACGCAGAGCCTGGAGCCGCTCGGCGAGCGCGCCGCCACCTTTGTGGAAACGCTGATTTCCGAAGGCGAGGGCACCCGCAATCTGGTCAGCCAGAACATTGTGCTGCTCTATGGCGCAGGGGAAATCGACGGCCAGTTTTGCGCGGCGATGGAGTACATCCAGGGCAACAGTATCGCCACCATGCTGGCGCGCAAGGAAGGCTTCTCCATCTGGGATCTGATCGATATCACCCGCCAGGTTTGCGCAGGGCTCGAGCATGCCGCCTCGAAAGGTGTGGCGCACAGTTCGCTGGAGCCGTCCAAGATCATGGTGCAGTGGGACGGGATGGTCAAGATCCTGGGCTATGGCATCTCGAACATGAGCCTGATCGAGGCGGAGGCAGGAAAGGGGTTGGGGCGGCTGATGCCGTACTGCTCTCCCGAGCAGATTCGCGGGGAGGCCATTGATCTGCGCTCGAATCTGTTTACTTTGGGAACGATCCTTTACGAGATGGTGGCGGGGCAGAAGGCGTTCGATGCCACGGATCCGGTTGCGCTCGTCAACCAGATAGAGCACGAGACGCCAGCCAGCCCGAATACGATCAACGCCAAAGTTCAGCCGGCGGTGTGCGCGCTCGTTATGAAGGCGCTCGCGAAAGATCCGGCCGCGCGCTATCAGACGGCACGCGAACTGCTGGATGATCTCGAGAAATGCAAGGAGAACACCAAGAAGGCTGGCACAGAAGTCAAAAAGACGACCTCGACTGGTGGGGCCAAGATTACCGTTGATCCAGCCGCGCGGGCGGCAGCGGCCAGCAAGTTTGTTTCCTCGGCAGATTCGCCCAAGGCGCAGCCTCCGGTGCAGTCGGCGGTGCCGAGGGTAGCTCCGGCTTCGCCCTACAACGGGGTGGCGGCTGAAACCAGAGCCTCGGCGGCGGCCGCGGGGGTGGCGGACGCAAGCGCAGCGCGCCGAGTGAAAGCAGCGAGCGAGCCGGGCCTGCGATCGAACTTCGATGCGGACTCGGATTCGAATCCTAGCCCGAACTACGGTGCCCAGGTTGGCGCGCAGCTGATCAGCGACTTTTCTGTCAGTGCTGGCGAGTCGCAGAACCCGGATGGTCCCGTCTTGTCGGCGGGTGTCGTGGAACCGGAGGTCGAGCCGCCGGCGCCGCGTGTGGCCCTCGACCCCATGATGTCGCCGCCGGTGACCGGGTCCTCGGGAAAGAGTTTTTCCGAACTGGCAGAAATGCCGCCCCTGAGGGAACGGGTTTTTACCCCGCGCGCCCCGGAGCCGGTCGAGCCCTTGATGCCGGGTACGGTACAGCTCCAGCCGCGGGAAGCGGAAAAGCCGCGAGTCCAGCCGCGGCAGGTCGCGGAAAAGGCGATGAAGCAAATCGCTACGATCCCTCCGCGGCTGATGCTGCTTTCGATTCTGGGCGCATTTGCCCTGATCCTCGTAATCGCGGGCGCGGTGTTCTTTCATGTGCACACCGAAGACGATGGTTCGACGGCGGCTCCGCGGCCCGCGAAAAGCGCAAAGCCAAGCTCCGCGCCGTCGCTCGAACGGGCTACCGCACCCTTGCAGGCCGAGAAGGCCGTTGCCCCGGTGGCACCGATTGCAGAAACCCAGCCGAAGCTGACGGTGCGCCAGGTCGAAAGGCGCAGCACGAACAACAATCGGCGCGCACCCGCAACTGCTCCCCCGCCGGAGATGGCTACCGGCGAGGCGCTGGTCGACTCCACGCCGCAGGGGGCACAGTTTCAGGTCGATGGAAAAGGCGACCCGTCATGGATCACACCGTTTAATGTCAGCGGGCTAACTGCGGGCAAGCACATCATATCGGCGAGCAGGTCGGGCTATTCGTCCGAGATACGATCGTTAGAGGTTGCCGCCGGCGGTCACTCGTCGCTGCTGTTTCATTTAGCTCCCGTCAACGCCCTGGTGGTAGTGAACAGCGTTCCGCCGGGTGCGGAGATTGTCATCGACGGCAAGCCCACTTCGCGCTTGACGCCGGCGCAGTTTGCGGTGGAGAAAGGCAGCCATACCGTGCTCGTGCGCAAGCAGGGGTACCTGGACGACACGGTTACGGCTGAGCTTGGTCCCGCGCAGAACTTCCAGTTTTCACCTGTGCTCCGGGCGCTCGGCAATGTCGAGGACATGCGGACCGTGGGCAAATTGAACAAGCTGTTTGGACGCGTGGGGGACAGCACGGCGGGCATGGGCTCGCTCAGCGTTCACACCCAGCCGAAAGGCGCGCAAGTCGCCATCAACCAGCGAGTGCTCGAAAAATGGTCGCCGGTCGACGTAATGCTGGGACCGGGAAATTATGTGGTCGATATCACTCTGACCGGATTCAAGCCCGTGCATAAGGTGGTCAACGTCGAAAAAAGCGGCAAGGTGGCAGTCGACGAGATTCTTGAGCGGCAATGAGCGGCAGTTCTGCCCGGTGCCGGACCCGTGGCGGGTTGGAGGCCGGGCACGGTTTTTCCCGACACGCCCGCTCTCCCACTGATCACCGGGAGCACTGGACTGCAATTCGCGCACCCGGCATTTCTCGGGCGGGAATTTTGCGCCGGGCGGGCTCAGCTTAGCAATCACCCGGAATTGTGATGGTCATCACAGCCTACCAGGATGGATAGATCCATGATGAAGTTAGGCAAGGGAGATTCGCTGTGTCGTCGCAACCTATGCCGGGCAAATTCAGTTCGGGACTTTTGCAGGCCCTGCGCGGACTGAACCCGGTCCAGCGCTTCCCCAAAGGCGCGCCGCTGTTCCAGCAGGGTTCACCGGCCACCGGCGTTTATCTAGTCGAGAGAGGCGAAGTCCGCGTCCTGCTCCCGCTTGGCAAAAACCGCAGACAACTCCTCGAAATCGTGGGTCCCGGAAATTTGCTTGGTCTCAGAGAGAGCATGTGCGGGGAGACGTATCGGGTTTGCGCGGAGTCGACCGATGAAACCATGGCCGTCTTTGTTCCGCGCGAGGAGCTTCTGAAGTTCTTTCGCGAGCATGGCGACTTCTGTATGGAAGTGGTGAGATTGTTGAGCGAGGACTTGCACGGACTTTATGACAAATTCCGCACGATCAGCGCGCATCCCGGGCGTCCGCGACAGCGGCCGCCACACGAGCAGCTGAATTAGGCACCGGCTCTCCGATCGATGGCTCCCGGTTTCGGTTGATTTTGTCTCGCGCGGAGATGGAGTACCTAAGTCGTCTCCGGCTAAGAATAACCAGCAGCTGTCTTTCTCAGTTAGCTTTGAAGTTAATGGTGATCTGGGTCTGGATCTCGACGGGTTCACGATCGAGATAGTACGGCTTGTATCTCCACTGCCGGACGGCGTCGAGAGCAGCGCGCGCCAGAACCGGGTCTCCGCTGATCACCTTCGGATTGGTGACCACGCCTTCTTTATTGATGATCGCTTCGATCAATACCAAGCCTTGGGCATGCACCGCGAGCGCGGCTGGCGGATATTTAGGCTGGACCCGCTTGATCAGTAATCCTTGGGACACGCCTTGAGAAATCTTCAAGGTCGCGAGGGAGGGTCTGGCGGGACTTGCGCCGGCAGAAGCTATCAGGCCGGTCAGGCTTCCGCTGGTGGAGGCATCGGCGATCGGACTGGGCGGAGGCGCGGATTCATCGGATTGCGTCTGTGGTTTGCTTCCCGCAGACCGCACAATGATGGGTTCTGCGGTGGGATTTTTTGTTTCCGGCTCCGGATTTGCGTTTGCGGCAGGGGCGTTTCGAACTGTCGGCGCCGTGACGGCTCCGGCCGCGGGTGTGCCCGGCAGCGCCGGGGATGCCGTTTTCGGGCCTGGAGTGGGCGCCGAGCTTGAACGGTTGGTTGTCTTGGCCTCCGCCGCTGGCTGCGGAGAGGAAATGGGTGCGGGAGCGGGAGCAGGCTGCCCTGAAGCTTGCGGCGCGGCTAGGCCCGGAGCCGGAGTAGAAGGTGCCGACTTCGCAAATTCCATATAACCAAAGTATCCGAGCACTGCCAGCGCCACGACTATGAGAGCGGCAATCAGGAGTGTCTTCCTGCCGCCTGCTTCGCTGGAGTCTTTCGCGCCCAACTCGGCAAACGACGGAGAGTCGACGTTTGACAGGCCCAGCGAAGATGCGCTCGCCGGAGGACCGGCTTGCGATTCCCGCACCGGCTCGGATTCGACTGTCTTTTTCTCTTCGATAGCCGCTGTGGGCGGCGCTTTTGCAGGCGCCGGAGCGGCCGCTGATCCTGCAGCCAGGCCAAAAGCAGACGCGGTTCGGGGCGCAGATGCAGACACGGCTTCGTTGACCGAGTCTGCCTCTTCGACTCCCTTCTTGATCGCGTCAGCCTTCGTGGTGTCGCTCTTCACCGGCTCGTTCCTGGCCGTGTCTGACACCGGCGATGGACGCGTTTCCGCGACGGGTTGGGCCACCGTGGGGCTTGACGCCGACAAGCTTGGTGCCGGGGCCCGGGTTGGCTTCTCGGTGTTGACCACCGGTGCCATTGCCGGGAGGGACTCGGAAACCTTCGGTGAAGGCGTGTGGATCTTGCGAATCTCCGGAACGCTCGGTGGGTCCGTCACCGCCGTGGCCGGTCCCGATGTTGGCGGCGAAGCCGGCTCGGAAACAGGCGCGGATCGGGCGGGTGTTGCGGAAGCCGCCCCGCTGACACCGGTAGGTTCACAACTTTTCCGCAACAGACCTCGCGCCACGCGAAGCGTTCCCTTCGCCTGGTCGACGTTGATCGGCTTGGTCAGCACCAGATTGGCGCCGATGCGGTAAGCCTTGGCTACCCCTGCCTGGCCTTCGACCAAGGCGATGGCCAGCGAACTCTGATTGAAACTGGAATTTCTCGCGCTCTTGAAGAGCAGGGAGGCACTCTGCTCGTTCTCGCAATCCACGACGATGGCGTCGTAACGCTGCGCCATTAACCTTTTCACCGCAGCAAACGGTTCATGCACTGGCTCGACCGAGAAGTCAAGTTCGCTGAATACCTGACCAACGACTCGGGCTAATTTCTCGTCGGGGCAGAAAAGTAGAGCTTGGTAACCCATAATGAGGTCATCCTAGTAATCTTGTGAGTAACCAGCAAGTTACGGGAGTAATGCATGCGAAAGTCGGTTGTTAGGCGGTTCATGGTTCGTTTCGATCGACTGGATACCAGAGATATGCGGGTCGAATTCGCCCGGGCCATTGCCGGCCCCGATGTCAGTGGGTGCGGTTACGGGTGCTGAAAATCGATGATCACGACGGTCTGGAAGGGAAGTGCCTTCCCGTCGCGCACGAAGGGGCGATATCGCCATTGCTTCACCGCCTGGATCGCGATTGAGGCAAGGGCAGCGTCTCCTTCGATTAAGCGGATGCCCTCAACTTTGCCGTTTGCGTCGACCACTTCTTTGAGAACAATGGTGCCCTCGGCGTGCGCTTCCGCGGGATACTTCGGGGCAAAACTGTACGCCAGCCGCTTCTCCGCACCCTTGGAGGAGAGAATGATCGCACTGTTTTCCTCGGCGAGCGGAGCGTTCGATGGAGCGGGAGGAGCCTGATCTTTGCTGCCATCGCTCGCTTTGCCGGGCTCCTGCTTACTGTCGGATGAGGGAAGGGGAGCCTTGCTGCCGGAAGCGGGTGGGACGGCTTTGGTTGCCGGCGTCGGCGACTGACTCGGCGTAGGTGCTGGGATCCCGGTTGCCGGTGGGACCGTGGCGGAACCTGCGGCAGAGCTTGTCGCGGAGCCGGTTGCGGAATCCGAAACCGTCGATTGTATTTTGCTCGGGTCGGCCGGAGATAGCGGTGCGGGCGCGGGGGCCGGGGCCGGAATTATGTGCGCCAAAGGTTTTGCCGGCGGCGGTGGCGGAGTCGATAAGGGGGCCATCCCGACGAGCGCGAGCAGGTGATTGATCTGAGATTGGACGACGTCCTGGAAGCCGGGCTGATACGTCCATGCGGCGTAGAAACCACCCGCAACCAGCACGAGCAGGAGCAGTGCCACCAGTGGGCCGCGCGTCTTACGCTCTGTTGGCTGATCGGACGCGAGCAACCCGCCCTCCGATGGGGTTGCCGCACCTGGTTCAGGCACGGCACGGGACGGTTCGGAGACTTCGGGCGTTGATTTCTCCGGCTGCGATGCTTCTGCTTCGGTTTGTTTGCTCTCGGCGATCAGGGGCTCGACAGAGGCCACGGCGGAGTTTTTGAAATCCGCATCGCTCGAAACAAGACCCGTCGACGAGTAGTCGCCAAGGTCGGACGAGCTTGGTAGGGGCAACGATGCCGCCTGCGGGATCAATTCTGGGGATGCCGGAGCGGTTTCAATTTCCTCCAGCGCGCTCGTCATCAGCGTAGCCGGAGCCGGCGCGTCCAGGTTGGCGACCGGAACCGACGGGATGGAAGACAGAGCGGGACGGCTCACTCCCGCCGTTTGTGAGGAAACCGCGGCTGCTTGTGCCAGATCTTCTGGGATTGCGGGCGCCACGGCCGAAGGACCGGTTGCAGCGATGGCCGCGAGCGGCGCAGTTTCGGTCGACGGTTTCGCAGCAGGGGCGTCGCCGACCGGGACGTCTTTTCGCACGCGGCTGACCGCGGTGCGAATCGTGCTGCGCGCCTGGTCTTTGGCCACCGGTTTCGTCAGAATGAGTTCTGCGCCCAGGCGGAACGCGGTGGGCAGGCCGGCGCGGCCGTCCACGATCGCGATGGGGACGGGGTTGTTGCCGTTTTTTCCTCGACGGCAGACGTCAAAAATCAGTTTGGCGGCGGGCAGGTTTTCGCAATCGACCAGGACCAGGTCGAAGTTCTGCGAATTCAGTTTCTTGGCAGCGGAGACTCCGTCCAGGGGACGTTCGCAGGTGACGGACATCTCTTCTAACACGCCAGTAATTGCATTGACGGCTTGGTCGTCCGGCGACAACAGCAGGGCATGAGGCATGACTCTCTCATGCTAGAAATCGCCAGGAAAAGCCGCAAGTTACCCCGGTAAGGTAGGATCGTCCCCTTAGTTTCAGGGAAGCCGCTGGTTTTTGCCGGTCGCCGAGTCCGGGTCGGGGTAGACGATCGATCCGCGAAACCCCGCTTTGTCGGTCGCGGCAAAATCGGGGAAGGGAAGGCGGTGCTGGTCGCGCCATTGCTGAACCTGTTGTTCCGCGGCGGCTGTTTTTTCCTTGTCAAGGCCGGAATCACGCGAGAAGTAGAGCGTCTGCGACGGGAAGGCGAAACCGCTGCCCGAATTTTCGACGATATCCATGATGCGCAACAGCAGGTCTTCCCGGACGGCGATGAATTCGTTGGAATCGCGGGTGAGAATGTAGCTGGAGATCTCGAGGCGCAGGGCACTGCTGTCAAAGTTGGCGAAGCGTACGGTTGCCGACTCGTTTTCGACTTTCGGGTGCTCAAACAACATGCGACGCGTTTCCGCCAGCAGATAGCGCAACTGGTCGGCGGAGGTTTCAGAGCGGATGGCAAGCACGGGACTGAATTGAATCTTGTCGCGGCGGGTGAAGTTCTCGATGTTCATCGTGGCCAGAGCGCCATTCGGGATGGAAAGCTGGGTGCGTGCGTCGGTGCGCACGCGGGTGGAGCGCAAGCTGATATCTTCGACCGTGCCGGTGCGGTCTCCGAAGCGGCAGTAATCGCCGACGCGGATTACTTCATCCGCCAGCACGGATACACCTCCGAAAAGGTTCTCCAGTGTTTTCTGCGCGGCGAACGCGATGGCCAGACCGCCGATACCGAGGCCGGCGAGGACGGTGGTTAGATTGAAGCCCAGGATCCACAAGGCGGACAGAACGGCTGTCGTTACGACAACCGCGCTGACGATGCGCTCGCCCAACACCATCAGGGTACCCGTGCCGGTGCGGCCGGCGCTGACTGCGTGCGCGCGCAGTCGCTGCATGGCGAGGCGGCTGGCGCGCAGCAAAAACCAGAAGAAACCAAGGCTGATCAGAACCCAGACGCTCTCCTTGTAGTAGAGCCGGGGCAACAACGGCAAGCCGAGGTAGCCGCTGATTACGCGATGAGCCAAACCGCTAAACATCACCAGCAGGGGAGTGGACATGCCCCGATAGGAATGCAGATTGGCGCGGTTTCTGAACTTGAGCCAGAGCCGGCGGGGAATGGCCAGCAGCAGAACGATCACCCAACCGGTGGCCACAGCCGCCGGAATCGCCGCGATCAGAGCCAGCCATTGCCAGAGCGGCATCCCCAGCAGGAGGTTGCGTACCAGGCTTTGCGGGAGCTTGCTTTCGACTTGGTGGGCTTGAATCGTGTCATAGAGTTCGGGGACTTTGCTGAGGGTGTCGGCTGAGAAGAGCCAGATTCTACCGGCGCTCGGGTCGGTGGTGCGAACGAGGACAACGGGAACATCGGCGTCGCCGTAAGAGAACACTCCGATATTCTGCAAATCGGGGCCGCCCACTTCGGGATTTCCGACTGCGGCGGTGCTGAGGCGTCGCAGGCTGCCGACAAAAGCCCGGTTCATGAGCACATTCAGCTTGGCGGCCAGGTCCGGGCCCTGCGATTGACGGCGGGCAGCGCTCATCTGCAGATAATCGGCGGCGGCCTTTTCATCGCCGGATTGCGCGGTTTGCAGAAATCCGAGGACGGTCCCGGAAGGTGTGTCTCGACCCAGCGGGTCGGCGGCGGCTGCGGGGGGCGCAGAATTCGCGCCCTTGAGCAGGCTCGTCACCGACTGGGCCATCAAGCCCGGGAGCGACAGGAAGACGGCGAGAACTACGAGCGTCACGGTTTTCATCGACGTTTCAGAAAGGGCGCGGTTTCGGACTCCCCGTTCCGCGTCCCGCGCTTGCGCCCCAGCCCGCAACTTGGCAACTTGCGTACCCACTATCTCTTCGGCCGATAGATGTCGGTGGCTTGGCCGTAAAAGACCTCCGCCGATTCCATCAGCGTCTCCGACAGGGTTGGATGCGGATGAATGGTCATGCCAACGTCGGCGGCTAGCGCGCACATTTCGATGGCCAGAACGCCTTCGGCGATCAATTCTCCGGCCCCAGCGCCCACGATGCCGACCCCGAGTACGCGTTCGGTCTTCGGATCGATCAGCAGCTTGGTGAGACCTTCGGGGCGGTCGAGGGTGAGGGCGCGGCCCGACGCACCCCAGGGAAATTTTGCGACGCTGATCTCGCGCCCGTGTTCTTTGGCTTCGGTTTCGGTGAGGCCAGCCCAGGCGATTTCCGGGTCGGTGAACACGACTGCCGGAATCGCGCTGGGTTCGAAGGCGACCTTGTGTCCGGCGATGGCTTCGACGGCGCAGCGGCCCTCGTGCATCGCCTTGTGGGCGAGCATGGGCTCACCGGCTACGTCGCCGATGGCGTAGATGGTGGGTTCCGCCGTTTGGCGCTGTGGGTTGACTTCGATGAATCCCTTGGCATTGACCGTGACCTTCGTTTTGTCGAGACCAGGGATTTCCGAATTCGGACGGCGTCCGACGGCCATCAGCACGCGGTCGAAAACCTGCTCCTTTTCCTTTACGTTGGGGCCTTCGAGGGTTACGCGAATGCCGCTCTTTTCGTCCTTGAGCGATTGCACGGTGGTGTTCAGCAAGATGGCGTCGAATAGCTTCTCCAGGCGTTTATGTAGAGGTAACACCAGGTCGCGGTCGGCTCCGGGAAGCAAACCCGACATCATTTCTACGACCGTAACTTTTGTGCCGAGCGCGGCGTAAACCGAACCCAGTTCGAGTCCGATGTAGCCGCCGCCGATGACAAGCAGCGTTTTCGGAACCTCGGGAAGATCGAGCGCTCCGGTTGAGTCCATCAGGCGCGGGCTGTCGAGCCGGAGGCTGGGTACGATGCTGGGACGCGATCCGGTGGCGACGATGATGCGATCGAATGTCAGATCTTCTTGACCACCGGCGGCGGTCTTGGTGACCTGCAGCGTGCTGGCATTCACCAAGGCCGCTTTGCCCTGCACGAACTGCACCGAGCGCTGCTTGGACAGCTGCCCGAGGCCGCCGGTCAGTTTCTTGACGACGTTCTGTTTCCATCCGCGAAGTTTGTCGAGGTCGACTTTGGGTTCGCCGAACTCGATTCCCCAGTTTTTCGCCTGCTCGGCTTCTTCGAGCAACTTGGCCACATGCAGGAGAGCTTTCGACGGGATGCAGCCGCGATACAAGCAGACGCCGCCGGGGTTTAGTTCGGGATCGATCAGGGTAACTTTCATGCCCAGGTCGGCAGCCAGAAACGCGGCGGCATAGCCGCCGGGACCGCCGCCGATCACAGCCACACGGAGAGTCGATGAGTTCGCCATTGCGTAATGTGTCCTTAGAGGTGGTTTTATCCCTGAACCGAAAGCAGGAACGGTTGCTCGAAGGCCTCGGCGATCCAGCGCAGAAAGCGCGCGGCATCGGCGCCATCGATCAACCGGTGATCGTACGAGAGTGAGAGCGGAAGAATCAAGCGCGGCTCGAATTTGTTGTTCACCCACTCGGGCTCCATGCGCGAACGGGACAAGCCAAGGATGGCGACTTCGGGATGATTCACGATGGGAGAAAATCCGGTGCCGCCGATTCCGCCGAGATTGGTGATGGTGAAGGTTCCGCCCTCCATCTCCTCCGGGGTGAGCTTGCGGTCGCGCGCTTTCTTGGAGAGCTGCGTCATCTCTGCCGCCAGCTCCACGATGTTTTTCCGGTCGACGTCGCGAATGACCGGGACCAGCAGGCCTCGATCGGTGTCCACCGCGACACCGATGTTGATGTACTGCTTGTAGATGATTTCTTCTTTCCCCATGTCGATCGAGGCGTTGAACTGGGGAAAAACCTTCAGAGCCGATGCGCAGACCTTCAGGGCGATGGCGGTGACGGTCATTTTGCCGCCGGCTTCTTCGGCACGCGGCGCGAACTTGGCGCGCAGTTGTTCAAGTTCGGTGATGTCGGCGCGATCTTGCTGGGTGACGTGGGGAATGGTATTCCACGCCTGATGCAGGTGCTCGGCGGTTTTGCGTCGCACTCCGCGGATGGAAACGCGCTCGGTTTTGCCCCACTTGGCGAAGTCGGGGAGTTCAGGCTCGAACCAGGCTCCGCGTGGAGTTTGCGTGGCCACCGCCGCCGAAGTGAGCGCGTTTTTGGCGCACACCTTGACGTCGTCTTCACTGATCCGCCCGCCGGGGCCGCTTCCGAGCACGCTGCGAATATTGACCCCGATTTCGCGGGCCAAGCGGCGTACGTGAGGTGCGGCGGGAATGGGATCGCGGTCGGTGCCGGCAACCTTGCCCAGCTGTAAAGGCATGCTAAACGCCGGGGAGAGAGCTTGCGGCCGATCCGGCGGCAGCGCCTGCTCTTCGGTCTTGCCCTCGGCGCGCATGGCCAGCTGGAACGCGAGTCGCGCCCCTTGCTGCCCGGATAGGTGTTCGACCGGCTCGTGCTTGCGAGGCTGTTCCGCCGGCCGGCCCGCGCCTCCTTCGAGAGTGAAGATTACGTCAGCGACTTTGACTTTTTGCCCTTCTCGGACCTTGATTTCGCGCACCACGCCGCTCACCGTAGACGGAACTTCGACGACGGCTTTCTCGGTTTCGAGTTCCATGACCGGCTGGCCCTCGGAAACCGTGGTGCCTGGGGAGATCATCAAACGTACCAGGTCGCCGGAATCGATATTCTCTCCGAGTTCCGGGAGTCTGAATTCGCGGGCGCTGGCGGCGGACGCTCTGGACGAGGTTCTCGCATCCGGCCGGGGAACGGGGGCGGCATCCGGCGTCGCCGGATCGGGAGAGGCGGAGGGCCGGGTCGACGGGCTTGCCGGGCCGCCGGGTTTCGCGGTCGTCTTCGCCGCCGGTTTGGTTCCAGCTCCATTTTCAATGGTGAAGATGACCTGACCTACGCGCAGCTTGTCGCCTTCTTTTACGCGGATCTCCCCGACCCGGCCGGTCACCGACGAGGGGACCTCGACCACCGCTTTATCGGTTTCAAGTTCCATCACCGGTTCGCCTTCGCTGATGCTGGCGCCGGGTTTGATGAGCAAGCGCACCAGGTCGCCGCTCTCGATATTCTCGCCCAGTTCGGGCAGCTTAAATTCCGTTGCCATTCTTTCCTTATCCTCGATCTCTCCCGCCCCCCGCGAGCGGGCGAAGGCGCCGGTCTCGCCGCTAGCTGGTGGCCGGGTTGCGCTTTTCTGGGTCAATGCCGAGATCACGAATCGCTTTTTCCAGCAGTTTTGCGCTGATGCCTTCGGAGTCTTTCTTGTCGCCGGCCTTTTCAACCGCCAGGGCGTGCAATGTGGCTAGCACAATGTGCTTGGCATCCACTTCGAAGAAATCTCGCAGGGAGGCGCGATTCTCGCTGCGGCCGAAACCGTCGGTGCCGAGCGACAGCAGCTTGCCGGGCACCCAGTGGGCGATGCTTTCGGGCAAAACCTTCATGTAGTCGGATGCGGCGATGAAGGGGCCGGAAGCGCCCTTCAAGGTACGGGTCAGGTATGGCACCTTTGCTTTTTGCGTCGGGTGCAGCATGTTCCAGCGCTGGCAGTCGTTGGCTTCGCGATAGAGTTCCTTGTAGCTGGTCACGCTCCAAACGTCGGCGGCCACGCCATATTCCTTCTCGAGAATTTCCTGCGCCTTGAGCACCTCGAACATGATGGTGCCGCTGCCCAGCAGCTGCGCCCGCCATTTGGCATTTTTCTTTTCCGAGGTGCGATAACGGTACAAGCCTCGGAGAATGCCTTCGCGAACCCCTGGCTGACTGGGCATTTCGGGCATGGGCAGCGGCTCGTTGGTGACGGTCAAGTAATAGAAGATGGACTCGCCATCGACGTACATGCGTTTGATGCCGTCCTGAATGATGATGGCGATTTCATAGGCGAATGCCGGGTCGTAGGAGAGCAGATTCGGCACGGCCAGAGCGAGCACGTGACTGTGCCCGTCCTGATGCTGCAGGCCTTCGCCCGCGAGGGTCGTCCTTCCCGCCGTGCCGCCGATGAGGAAGCCCCGGCAGCGCATGTCGGCCGCGGCCCAGATCAGGTCGCCGATGCGCTGCAGTCCGAACATCGAGTAATAGATAAAGAAGGGAATCGTGTTGATGCCGTGATTGGCATAGGCAGTGCCGGCGGCGATGAACGAGCACATGGATCCTGCCTCGGTGATGCCCTCCTCAAGAATCTGACCGTTCTTTGCCTCCTTGTAGTAAAGAAGCGTGTCCATGTCGACCGGCTCATAGAGTTGGCCCACGCTCGAGTAAATGCCGACTTGGCGGAACAGTGCCTCCATGCCGAAGGTGCGCGCTTCATCGGGAACCACGGGCACGATGAAGCGTCCGACTTCCGGGTCGCGGAGGAGCTTCGAGAGCATGCGCACGAAGACCATGGTGGTCGACGCCTCGCGCCCTTCGGTACCCTTGTAGAACTCTTCGAACAGCGCTACCGAAACCGGCTTGAGCGGCGCGGCGCGCACTTTTCGCACCGGCATGTAGCCGCCTAATTGTTGCCGGCGTTCCTGCATGTATTGTATTTCCGCACTGTCGTCGGCGGGTCGATAGAAGGGCGCGTTGTGCAGTTCGCCATCGGGAACCGGGATGCCGAAGCGGGAGCGGAAAACCTGCAACTCGTCGTCATTCAGCTTTTTCTGCTGGTGAGTGATGTTCTTGCCTTCTCCAGCCTCGCCCAGTCCATAGCCCTTGATGGTCTTGGCGAGAATGATGGTGGGCGATCCGGTATGCTCGACGGCCGATCGGTAGGCGGCGTGGACTTTGATCGGGTCGTGCCCGCCCAGCCGCATGCGGGAGAGTTGCTCGTCGGAAAGATGCTCGACCATCTTGAGCAGGCGGGGATCGGTGCCGAAAAAATTCTGGCGGAAATAGGCGCCGCTCTCGACGAAATATTTTTGGTACTGCCCGTCCGTGATTTCGCCCATGCGGCGGACGAGCAGGCCGTCGCGATCGGCCTGGATGAGCGGATCCCAATCGCCGCCCCAGATGAGCTTGATGACGTTCCAGCCCGCTCCCCTGAAGATCGCTTCCAGTTCCTGGATGATCTTGCCGTTGCCGCGCACCGGGCCGTCGAGGCGCTGCAGGTTGCAGTTGACGACGAAAATCAGGTTGTCGAGGCGCTCGCGCGACGCCAGGGTAATCGAACCGAGGGATTCGGGTTCGTCCATTTCCCCGTCGCCCATGAATGCCCATACCTTGCCGCCGGTGGAAGTCTTGAGGCCGCGGTTTTCCAGATACCTGATGAAGCGCGCATGATAGATCGCCTGAATCGGGCCGAGTCCCATCGATACGGTGGGAAATTCCCAGAACTCCGGCATCAGCCAGGGATGCGGATACGACGAGAGTCCGCCGCCCGGCTTCAGTTCGCGGCGAAAATTTTCCAGTTTCTGTTTCGGGATGCGGCCTTCGAGGTAGGCGCGCGCGTAAATTCCGGGTGCCGCGTGTCCCTGAAAATAGACAACATCGCGGTCGCCGGATTCGGTCGACGCCTGAAAAAAGTGATTGAACGCGACTTCGTAGAGCGTGGCCGCGGATGCGAACGTGGAGATGTGTCCGCCGATACCTTCTTGAATCTTGTTGGCGCGGACGACCATAGCCATGGCGTTCCAGCGAACCAGGCTCTTGATGCGGCGCTCCATTTCCTGGCTGCCGGGAAATGGCGGCTGCTGGCGGGATGGGATCGTATTTTGATAGGGAGTGGTTGCCGAAAATGGCAGGTTAATTCCGCCCTCACGCCGGGCGTGGAGCGCCAATTGCTGCAGAAGCCGCCCCGCGCGGTCGGGTCCGCCGTGCGAGAGCACGTAGTCGAGAGAGTCCAGCCACTCCCGCGTTTCTAATACTTCCATGCCGTTTGTCGGCTGCGTCTCACCCACTCGGATGCACCCCAGAAGAGAAATTCGATCTCCCCATCATAAAGAATCGCAGGAATTTTTGCTGGCGCGCAGGGCAGAACACGCACCCGGCAGCTGCGACCGCCGACAGCTTGGCCGGGCGCATCCGGGTGGCAAGGCCGTCCTAGGGACGTTCTCTGAGCCATCGTTGAATCTGACCGCGCATCACGCGATAGCAGTCGCAGGCGGATTTTTCCAGAGCTTGCCGGTCCACAATGTTCAAATTTCCGCGCGTGTAGGCGATCAGCCCCGCCTTTTGCAGCGCGCCGGCGGCGATGGTCACGCTCGATCGGCGCGTTCCCAGCATTTGCGACAGCAAATCCTGCGTCAGGGGGAGAGACTTGCTGCCCACGCGATCGGCAGACATCAGCAACCACCGGGACAAGCGCTGCTCCACTTCATGAAGTCGGTTGCAGGCGGCAATCTGCGTGACTTCGACCATCATGACTTGCGAAAACTGACGCAGTTTTTCTCGCAGCTTGGGACACTGCACCAGCAGCGCGGGCAGCGATCGAGCGTCGAGCCGGAACGCCGTCGCTTCGGTTTGCACCGTCGCCCGCGTCGCCGAGGTGCGAAACCCGGCGATCAGAGGCAACCCGACAAAGCCTTCCTTGCCGATCAATCCGACTTCCACACTCTTTCCGTCGGGGAATACGGTCAAGATCGAGACCATGCCGGTATTGCAGAAATAGGCTGACTTCAGGCTGTCGCCGACTTCATGCAGCACCTGATGGCGCTTCAAGCGGACAAGTTCCAGCTGGGAGGACACAATTTCCGTTTCGGCGCGAGGAAGAGCGAGCAGGATTTCGTTGTGGATGCGATTGCCGTCCGCCTCCAGCGGGGGGGCGTGACGGGCAGGCCGACGCGCAGCTCGATTGCTGATAAGGGGCTCCTTGGCAAGCGTTGTGGAGTCCAGGAACCGCGGTCTGCTTGGGCAGCGGAACGTGGTGAGCCCCAACGCAGTAACGGTAATGCTCGTCGCGAGTTCTTGTCGGTTCGATCGCGCGCCTGGCAGTGTGCGCTGCCGCACATCGCCGGGGAGGCGGCGCGGTTTCGCAGGAATGTGTTGTATAGAACATAAATACGTTCGAAAGCGTACAAATTGCGGTATGCTGCCTGGGTCTCTTCACATCCTTCCGCCGATCCTACGCTGACGGTCTCTTGTGAGCGGAGGCTGCCGATCGGAGGGATTTCGTGGCCGAATTCGATCCTTCATCATCACCGCTGCCGCCCGAACGGATATGGCAGAGAGCCTACGAATCTGTCCTTGCGGCGACGGACAGGCGTACGCTGTTCAAGTGCGTGGAAGTGGCGGAGCCGGCCATGCTCGCGCGTCTCGATGCCTTAGCGGGCAGGCCTGACTGCGACGCCGAGGTGCAGTCGCTCGCCGATGCCCTGCGTCACCTGCGGCTTGTCAAGACAGAACTGCTGGGCATGCGGAGTGCGACCCGATTCCGCCCACCCTTCGGACGGGCAATGAGATCGCGACCGACGGTTAGCTAAAGCGCCGTGAACGGCGACAGTGAATTTTCAGCGCCCTGCCAGCCATGCCTCACGGTTGACACTCCACACCGCCGATAAAAGTACGCCGTACTTCGCCTTCACAGTTCAGGACCACAAAGTCGGCGTCGGCTCCCGGGGAGAGGACGCCCTTGTTGGTGAGTCGCGCCACGCGCGCGGGATTTTGGCTTGCGGCCGCGAGCGCCTGCGGCAGTTTCCAGCCGGCGAATCGCGCCAAGTTGCGAACGGCTCGGTCCATGGTAAGCACGCTTCCGGCGAGTCTGCCGTTGGCCATGCACTTGCCGTCGCGAACCTCCACTTCGAACGATCCCAGGCGATAGCGGCCATCGGGCATGCCGGTCGCCGAGGTCGCATCGGTGATGAGCACGGTCTGTTCCGGACCCTTGGCCTTGGCCAGGAGTTTGACGATGGTGGCATCGAGATGCACGCCATCGGCGATGAGGTCGGCGCTCAAACGACCATCGGTGAGCACGGCACCCAACACCCCGGGGCTGCCCGGTTCGAGCGTGCTATGAGTCAGAGGGCGCATGGCGTTAAAGGTGTGAGTGGCGTGCCGTGCTCCGGCCGCAATGCCCCGTTCGGCTGCGGTAAAATCAGCGTCCGAGTGCCCAAGACTGACGCAAATGCCGCGCCGCGCCGCTTCTTGAATGACCTCGAGTGCGCCCTCCAACTCAGGAGCAATCGTCATCATGCGAATCCGTCCACGCGAAGCCTGCCAGAAGCGATCGAACACGGCCAGCGTGGGCGTCAGTAAATGTTCCGGCGGGTGTACCCCGCGACGGGCGTGACTGATAAAGGGCCCTTCAAGATGAATGCCGAGGGGATGGGCTCGATTGCGGACACCCTTCCGGTCCTCGTGGCGCGAAGCTTCGCCGGCTTCGATGGCATCCGCCAGTCGCCCAAGGGCGCGAAGCGTAGTATCGATCGGAGCGGTTACGGTGGTCGGGAAATAGCTGGTGACGCCATGCCGTGCGAGCAGTTGCTCGATCGCTGCGAGCGCTCCGGCCGCCTCATCCATGACGTCATATCCGGCGCTGCCGTGAATGTGAAGATCAACATAACCGGGCGCAATGAGGCCGTCGCCCAGGTCGCACACCGAGACTGGGGCGGGAAGCGGGCGACTGTCGCCGGCGAAAACGTCGACAATGCGGCCGTCTTCAACGAGCAGCCAAGGATGCTCGATGGCGTCGGAAGGGGTCAACAGTTTTCCAGCACGAAAAGCCAGCATAGAAACGCTCTGCTTCGATTCCTGAGGATCGCACCGTTTCGATGAAATCGTCTACACCAGTTTCGAGAAATCAATCCGACGCCTTCATCCGGGCGCTCGAAAAGAATGCAAAAACCGTGTTGGCCGTTATACTCTGCGCACTTCGATGCCGCGCTCGACAAATGATGCTATGGCCTTGCTGCTGGCGTGGGAATCGGTGATGAGCAGATGGATGTCAGAGATCGGACAGATCAGTGCGGGAGCAACAACGCCGAGTTTGCTGGAGTCGGCAACCACGATCGTTTTTTTCGCTTGACGGATCATGGCGCGAAAGGTCAGCGCTTCCTCTGATTCGATGACCGTTGCCCCGCGTCTGCCATCGATTCCGCAAACACTCACGAAAACCTTGTCCATATAGATGTCGCTCAGAAAATTGATCGCTCCGTGCCCGACCAACGAGAACGAGCCCGCCCACTGTACCAGTCCACCCGTGACCAGGGTCTGGAGTCCGGGGCAGTTGCACAGTTCCATTGCAATATTGACGCCGCTTGTGACCACGCGGATGTTGTGCCGGCTGCGAATATTGCGGGCAATTTGCGTGGTGGTTGTGCCCGCGGTAAAACCTACGGTCTCATGCTCTTCAATCAACTCCGCCGCCGCGAGGCCGATCCGGCGCTTTTCGGACGGCCGGTGTTGTTCCCGGGTTTGAAATAGCGGGTCATAGCGAAAGGGCTCATAGAGAAGGGGTTCGACTAGGGTGACGCCGCCGGGGGTTCGGCGAACCATCCCGCTTTTTTCAAGGTGCGCGAGATCCCTGCGGATGCTGGCCGCCGAGGCGCCGAGATGAGCAATCAATTCCTCCAACGAAACCGCGCCCTTCAGCCGCAAGTGCTTGAGGAGCTGGTCGCGCCGTTTTTCCTGCATGGTCGATACGCTTTCCCCGGGGAAACAGGCTCCCGGGCGGTACGAAGGGGAGAGTGTACACCCTTCGGGCCGGGCAAATATGATTGAAAAAAAGAATTTCAATCATATTTTTGGTTGACAACCGCGAAGGCAGTTACTTATGCTCGCAACGCTTGCAAAGCTGTGCTGCAGATTGAGCGACTCATCGCCCCCGAGGAGCCTTATGCGAAGCCGTCGGCCCCAGACCACCTGGATCGAATCCTGCCTGCAATGCTGCGCCGCAATCCTGATCGCGCTCGGCGCGCAGGTTGCGGGCCAAAATTCCCGAGGCACCATCGTCGGGCACGTCAAGGATCCGTCTGGGGCTGCGGTTCGCGGAGCCAAGGTGACGGCGAAGAACGTGAATACAGGAGTAACCAACCAGTTTACGACCAACGGGGCTGGCGATTACCTCTTTGTGGACCTGGTTCCCGGTACCTACGAGGTGGACGCCGAAAATCCGGGATTCAAGGACAGCCAGAGTTCCGGTCTGATTCTGGAAGTGGACCAGACGCTTCGTCAGGATTTTACCCTTGCGCTCGGGAAGGTCAACGAGGTCATGGTGGTGACGGCGGACACGCAGATGGTGCAGACCGACAACACGACCCTGGGGAACGTGCTGGACCAGAAGACGATCGAAGAACTTCCTTCCAACGGACGCGACTTCACCAATCTGCTCAACCTGAGTGCAGGGGCCACAAACCTTTCGGGCGGCATTCAGGCGACAGGCTTCGTTCTCCACGGCTTGTCCACCTTCACCGAGGTGAGCCTGAACGGGGCCCGGCCCGATTCGATCAGTTATCTCATCGACGGCATCAGCGACAACGACGCGTTTTTCAGCGGCGCGTCCAACGTTCCCTCGGAGTTCGCGGTTCAGGAACTCAAGGTGCAGACCGGACTCTATTCCGCCGAATACGGTCAGGGATCGGGGCAAGTCAACGTGGCCATCAAATCGGGAACGAATCAGTGGCACGGTCAGGCCTACGATTTTATTCAGAATGATCTATTCCAGCCGGCCAGCCCGCTGCAAAAGGCGTTGAACCCGATCGACGGAACCAGCCTTCCTCTCAAGCTGCCCTTCAAGCAGAACCAGTTCGGAGGTACCTTGGGCGGGCCGGTCCGAATACCGTGGCTCTATGATGGGCATGACAAGACGTTCTGGTTCTTTGCCTACGATGGAGCCAGACGCAGCTACATCCTGTCCGCGCAAAATGGCGGACAGAAGGCGATCATGGTTCCCACTCTTGCCGAGCGCACCGGCAACTTCTCGGACTGGCCCTATCCGATTTACGATCCCTCCACCACGGGATCGATCGCGCCCACTGCCAGTGATCCGACCGGCCGCACGCCATTTGCGCAGAACCAGATCACCAACCTCAACCCCATCGGCCAGGCGCTGGCGAATCTTTATCCCAAGCCGAATATCAGTTGTGCCTTCCCCTGTGCGAATTATATTCAGCAGATTCACAACTCGATCGACGCCGATAACATCACGATGCGCGTCGATCAGAACTTTGGTCAGAAAGACCGAATCTTTTTTACCGGGCACATCCGTCAAGAAGATCAGACCGCCCCCAGCGAACTGCCTTATACCGGATCCGCCAGTCTTACCCACAGTCGCCTTTTCGGTCTGAACTGGGAGCACGAATTCAATGGCAGCGTTGTGAACGAGGCGCGCTTTGGCTACAACCATCAACTCTTCGCCTCGGATGCCGACACGGCCTATGGGCCCAACCTGGAATCGCAATTAGGCCTGGTCAATACCCCAACCAATCCTGCGCTTTTCGGCATTCCGGTCGTCAACCTGGATTACAACTATTCGGGCATCGGTGTGGGCAGCTCGGGCGAGGCCACTTCGACCAAGCACTCCTCGCTGCAGTGGGTCGATAATCTCAAGATGATCCGTGGCCGGCACACTTTGACGGCCGGCTTGGACCTACGCCGATTCCGAGAATACGAGCAGGATGACTTCAACGGAATCGGCAGCTTCACGTTCACCGGCGCCTACTCGGCATCGGATCCCTCCGCGGCGGGAAGCACTCCCGGCCCAACCTCCGGCAACCCCATCGCCGACATGGTCTTGGGCGATCCCATCAACCTGTCGCCGGTGAACCCGCTGGGAACCGATTTGTTGCATGTGGTGGGTACGGGCTGGAACTTCTTTTTCCAGGATGATTTCCGGGTCCGGCCCAATCTCACGGTCAATCTCGGCTTGCGCTACGAACTTCCGCCCGCCTTTCACAGCACCGATAACAGCGGTTGGACGCTGGATCCGGCAAACGGGGGAAGTTTTATCTGGGCCAGCAAGAGTTTTGTGGAGAACGTAACCCAGACTGCGGCTGCACAAGGCATCACCGTCAATCCCAACTTCCTGAACTGCTGCGTCGAGAATTCCCTGGTGGCGAGAGACAAGAAAGATTTTGCCCCGCGGTTGGGCATCGCCTGGAGGCCATTGTCGAGTGATCGCTTTGTGGTCCGCGCCGGTTACGGGATCTTTTACGATACCTACAACCGCTATTACGACCTGATTCAGAATTACGATTCGAACAGCCTGCAGACCACATTCGCCAATAGCTATCCCCAGGCGACGGGTCTCGAATCCACCTCTCCCCTGAATCTTACCTGCACTCAGTTGCCGGGTTCGAACGGTTGCAACAAGCTGTTCTTGCCTCCGGTTTCCGGCAGCCAATTTTTCGCCACGCAGGGCTGGAACAGCCCTGGTTTTTCGAGCCCCATCCTCAACCAGGTGAACTGGCCGTTCAATCACAATCCCTACAACCAGCAGTGGACCTTGGACACGCAGTACGCTCTAACGCAGACTCTGCTGCTGGACGTGGGTTATGTCGGATCGCACGGCATTCGGTTGCCCACGCAGAATCTGGTCAACATTGCGCAACCGCCCGCCGTTCCGACCGATCCGTGCAATATGGTGCCTTACTTTGACATCTCGCAGGTACCGGCGGGGTCGCCATGTCTGACCGATCCGAACTTCTCGGCGATTGATACGCGCGTACGTTTTCCGAACCTGCCCTCGATTGTCTACGCCAACGAAAACATTCTTTCCGCCAACTACAATGCGCTACAAGTGCAGCTGCGGCGGCGATTTGCCCGCGGCGTGCAGTATCAGATCTCCTACAGTCATAGCAAGGCTCTGGACGAATCCTCCGGCATCAACAACATCAGCGGTTTCAACGGCGGCGGTTTCATTCAGAACCCTTACGACGTCCGGGCCGACTATGGACTGGCCAGTTTCGACCAGCCGAACCGGCTGACGGCAAATGGTACCTGGGAACTGCCCGTGGGTAAGGCCAAGCGTTGGTCGTTAGGAGCCGCCGACTGGATCCTCGGGGGCTGGAAAGCCAGCGGCATTTATACGGTCACTTCCGGCCGCACCTTCACTGTGTATCCGTTCGGCGAATTTGGGGGCTTCGATGAGATGGGGACTTTTCTGGTTGGCCGCTACCGGGCGAATCAGACCGGAGATGCCAACCGCGGTTTTAGCCGGAGCAATACCGAGTGGTTCAACACCAGCGTCTTTTCCGCGCCGGCACCGGGAACCTACGGCGATGAGCGGAAGGGAAGTTTGCGCGGACCCCACTTCATGGATCTCGATCTCAGTTTCGGCAAAGAATTTACCCTCACGGAGAGACAGCACCTGCAGTACCGGCTGGAGATCTTCAATGTCGGCTCGAACTGGCACAGTGTGGCCCGTGTTCCGGATGGCGAAATGCAGGATGGCGCCAACTTTGGAGGGCTGTATAACACCACCAACGGGGCCGGCGAAGTGAACCTCTGGACACCTCGACAACTGCAGATGAGCCTGATTTATTCTTTCTGAACCAATTTGGATGGCGCGTCCGGTCATGCTTGCGGCCACGCGAGATCGAGAGCCATGAACCCGTCTGTTCTTCTTGAAATTTGCGTGGATTCGGTGGAATCAGCGGCGGCCGCGCAGAGCGGGGGCGCGCACCGGGTTGAGCTGTGCACCAGTCTTCCCGACGGGGGGCTGAGTCCCAGTTCAGGATTGATTGCAACGGCACGCCAGGCGGTTTCCATCGGCCTACACGTCCTGATCCGGCCGCGGAGCGGAGATTTTTGTTACTCGCAGGTTGAATTTCGCGCCATGCAACTCGACATCCTCACGGCAAAGCAGTTGGGAGCGGACGGGGTTGTTCTCGGCATCCTCGACGTGGACGGCAGAGTCGACGTCGAGCGCACTCGACAACTGGTCGAACTGGCAGAGCCAATGAGAGTCACGTACAATCGTGCCTTTGACATGGCTTCCGATCTTTTCCAGGCGCTCGACGAACTCCAGAAGGTGGGGGTTCACTCCATTCTGACCTCCGGGGGAGAGCAGACGGCTGCCGAGGGCGTCGGAACCCTGAAGCGCTTGGTCGCAGCCGCCGGCGGCAGGGTCGGAATCATAGCGGCCGGTGGAATTGAAGATGGCAACGTGTCCACGCTCATCGAACAAACCGGAGTTCGCGCGATTCATGCCAGCCTGAAGTCGCCGCTTTTGAGTCCGATGCGGTATCAGAACCGCAGTCTTTCTATGGGAACCGCCCAAGGACGCGAGTATCAGCGCTTTGTGGTGGATCGAAACAAAGTCGAGAAGCTTTTGCGGGCCGCCTCGAAGGGAGCACCGGCAGGCTAACTAAGCCGACGGGCAAAATATCCTGCGGGTGACGACGCGAACCTCTCGAGCTGTTCAGAGTGACCTATAGGTGCAGGGACGATGAAACGCTTGCTCGTGATCCCCTTGTTTCTCATGTTGGTTGCCATCCCGGTCTTGAGCCAGGTCGCTCCGGGTGCGTCGGAGTCGCGGGATGGGCACAAACCGATTCTGGACCGGCTGGCATCACTCACCTTCCAGCCGCTTGTCGAGTGGCGGTTCCATGATGACCTTCCGCATCCCGAAGATCCGGCGCTCGACGACTCGAACTGGGGCCTGGTCAAGGTCGGAGAGAGCTGGGTTACCGGACCGCGGGTGCTGCGGAAGTGGGTAGAAATTCCAGACAAGATCAACGGATATGCGACCGCCGGCGGACGCGTAGAGCTTGATCTGGACATTGGCAGCGACGAGGCGGAAGTGTTGACGGTGTTCTCGAACGGTTCGGTGGTCGCGCGAACGGACGAGGACATGGAGCAGCCTATCCTTTTGACGGAAAGGGCAGCGCCAGGGCAGAAATTCCTGATCGCCATTCGCGTGGACGCTCATACCGTGGAGACGCGGCTGGGACGCGCGCAGTTGACAATCGAACCACCCGCCGGCCGTCCCGATCCCGCACTGCTGCGGACCGAAATACTATCCGCACGGCCGGTGATCGGAGCTTACCCAGAGGGTCGGCCAGAACGCGAGCGGCAACTCGATGCCGCGGTGAAGGCCATCGATCTCAATGCGCTCGATCGGGGGGATCAGGCAGGGTTCGACGCCTCGCTCCGACAGTCGCAAACGGCATTGCAGGAACTAAGCCCCTGGCTCGAGCAGTTTAAGGTGCGAGTAGTGGGCAACGCGCACATTGACATGGCGTGGCTGTGGCCGTGGACCGAAACCGTGGAGGTTACCCGCAATACCTTTCAGAGCGTACTTGACCTGATGCGCGAGTATCCGGACTTCAAGTTCACGATGTCTTCGGTGCGAACCTATGAATGGATGGAGGAGAAATACCCGGCGCTGTTTCAGCAGATTGCCAAGCGCGTGCAGGAGGGACGCTGGGAGGTGATCGGAGGGATGTGGGTCGAGCCCGACTTGAACATGCCCGACGGCGAGTCGCTGACACGACAAATATTGGTCGGGAAGGGCTACTTTCAGAAGAAGTTTGGGGTTGACGTCAAGATCGGATGGAATCCCGATTCGTTCGGGTACAACTGGCAGTTGCCGCAAATCTACAAGAAGTCGGGAATGGATTACTTCGTGACCCAGAAGCTTCTTTGGGCCAAGGACTTCACCACCTTTCCTTACAAGTTGTTCTGGTGGGAGGCGCCCGACGGCAGCCGCATCTTGACCTACTTCCCGCACGATTACGCGGGAGGCATTGACGGCGATAAAATCGCACAGGATCTGTCGGTGTGGGCGCCGTCGATGTATGGGCCGCGGCTGGCGGGCACCCCCGAAATGATGCATCTGTACGGTGTGGGTGATCATGGTGGGGGACCCACCCGCACCATGCTCGACAACGCCACCAAACTGATGAATCCGGCAACGGTATATCCCCGGCTGGAGTTCTCAACGGCAGCCGATTTCTTCAAGGAACTGGAGACAAAACTGCCGAGCATGCAGGTTCCAAGTTGGAAGGATGAACTCTACTTCCAGTATCACCGTGGGGTGTTTACCACCCAATCGGAGACGAAGCGGCGAATCCGGCGCAGCGAGGAAGTGCTTCTCAATGCAGAGAAGCTTTCCTCGGTGGCCCTGCTTTATGGACGGGCGTATCCGCAAGAGGAGATGACGCGCAATTGGAAGCGGCTGCTTTTCGATCATTTTCACGACATCATGCCGGGCTCGGGCATTGCCGTGAACTACCTTGATGCCAAGCGCAATCTGGAAGATGTGCGCCGATCGGGGAATGACTTGATCCGGGGCTCAGTGCAGGAAATTGCCGCGCACGCCAACACCGAAGGCAGCGGCGTTCCGGTTCTGGTCTTCAATACACTTTCCTGGCCTCGCCTGGAACTCTTTGAGATCGAAGCGCAACTTCCAACGCCAGCCGAGCAGGTGGAAGTCGTCGATTCCGCCGGGCATCGGGTCGAGTCCCAGGTTCTGTCGAACGATCCCATCACCCATCGCGTCAGTTTGCTGGTGTTGGCGCATGCCCCGGCGCTCGGCTACGCGACCTACTTTGTTCGTCGGGCGACAGGTGCTGCCTCGGCTCAGTCCCTGGTCCAGGCTTCGGCCGACCGATCCACGGCGACCCTGGAAAATGAATTCTTGCGTGTGAAGATCGACTCGCAGACAGGTTGCATGACGAGCCTATTCGATAAGCGCGGGCGGAGCGAGGCGCTGGCGCCTGCCGAAACCGACACCGGTGGTCCCAAGAACAGCGTGTGCGGCAACCTGCTGCAGGCCTTTTACGACAAGCCGAAGCAGTGGGATGCGTGGAACATTGATGCCGATTTCGAAGTGAAGCATTGGGATCTCGATCACGCCGATGAAGTCAAACTGCTGGAGAGCGGGCCGCTGCGGGCGGTGATTCGTGTCAAGCAGCACTTTCAGAATTCCGCGTTCACACAGGACATCACGATAAACGCGGGCGTGCCGCGTGTGGACGTGAAGATGAGTGCGGACTGGGACGAGAAGCACATTCTGCTGAAGGTGGCATTTCCCTTAAGCGCCCACAACACGAAGGCGACATTCGAGATTCCGTACGGGTCGATCGAGCGCCCCACCACGCGCAATACACCGGCTGAGCAATCGGAGTTCGAGGTGCCGGCCCAACGGTGGGCGGATATTTCCGACGCCACCCACGGCTTCAGCCTGCTCAATGACAGCAAGTACGGATACGATGCCAAGGGCAACGTGCTGCGGCTCTCGCTCCTGCGTTCCCCGGAATGGCCCGATCCGCACGCCGATGAAGGGCATCATGAGTTTACCTATTCTCTCTATCCCCATGGTGGAAATTGGCGCGATGCCCAGACCATTCGCCGGGGGTACGAGCTGAATTACCCGTTGATTGCCACGGTGACCAGCGCGCACTCCGGGCAGGTCGCCTCCGAACACTCGTTTGTCCAGCTGCAACCGGACAACCTTGTGCTGACGGCGGTGAAAGCAGCCGAGGCGGGCGATGGTCTGATTCTGCGCTTCTATGAGTGGGCGGGCAGGGAAGTTGACGCAACCCTGTCCCTCCCGCAATCGGCGCGCTCGGCGGAAGAAACCGATCTCATGGAACGGCCGATGGCTGCGCTGCCCATGCAGGGCGGAGCAGTTACCGTACATACCAAGCCCTACGAAATCAAGACCGTGAAAGTGAAATTTGCCTGGCCGCCGTCGGCCGCGGAAACGCGCGGAGAGAACTGATCGGTTGCTCTAGGCTGCGGCTTTAAACAATTGTGCCAGACCGTCGATGTCCGCGGCACTGGCGTCGCCGATCACGAAATAGCGAAGCCCGCCCTGACTCCATGTTTGCAGGTTGAACGGCAGGTTCTTTGGCGAAAGAGAATTCTCGTCCAAGCGGGCTGGCAATGACCGTTGCTGGAATATGAAGACAGAAATGTGATGCTTGCCGGCATCATAGATCAACTGCGCGCCGGGGGTTTGGTCGAGATAGGTCATCCGTCCGCCCTGCAGCGAGAACTTGGTGCTCGGGAGTTCCGGTAAATTGAACGCGAAGGGGATTCTTCCCTGGAACCACGGTTTCACCGTATGTCGATCGGTGGAGATCACATCGACGGGCGCGGAGCTGGCCAACGTCGAGACGTGCAAGTCGGCAATCTCGCTGTAAATCTGATTTCGGGCGACCTGCTCTCTGCCGATGCCGGCTGCCACGTAGCCTAACGTCAACCCGACAATCGCCACCATGGCGGCCGCGGCGGCTACCACCCATCTGGGACGGAGAAGCACAGAAGCAAAAGCGGGCCGCGTTCGGGGTGTCATATTGTGCTGCATTCGTTTGCGGAACTCGGCGCTCGGAGTGAAGCGTTTTCCAGCCATCTGAACCGCGCGCTTCATCTGCACGCGCGCCAACACCTCCGCCGCGCACGAAGGGCAGTTCCGAACATGCGCCTCGAGGGCTTGCATATCGTTTTCCGGAAGCTCTCCGTCGAGATAGGTGTCGAGTTGCGCCTTCCAGGATTCACAAGCCATAGTCTCACCTTGACTCAGTTCTCTTTCCTTCACTTTTTCTGAAGCCAAGCCGCAGGCCGTGGCGCAGTGCTTTTCTGGCGCGGGACAAACGCGACATCACGGTGCCGATGGGGATGGCGAGAGTAGTGGAGATTTCCTGATACGACATCTCTTCGACTTCACACAACAGCAGCACCTCGCGGAAGGCGACGGGCAACTGCTCCATGGCATGTTGCACGATGTGCTGGTCGGTACGCTGCAGCAAAACCGTCTCCGGAGTCTCCGTAGTCGCGGGTAAGTTCTCCTCCACGCCCTCCAGATCGATGGGCACCGTTGCAGTCGCCCGTAGCCCGGTCCGGGAAGTCAGAAATGTATTGCGCAGGATCTTGTAGATCCAGGCACGAAAGTTGCTGCCTGGCTGGAACGAGGGAAAGCCCTTAAGCGCCTTGGCGTAGGTCTCCTGCACAAGATCTTCGGCCTCTTGGCGGTCGTGCGTCAGCCAGCAGGCGAAGTTATAGAGCCGCTCGAAGTGGGGCATGGCCAGGTTCTCGAACGACACCGGCGGCAAGTTCGGTTCCGACACGCACACAAGGGTAAACTGACAGACGGTCGATTTTATTCCCTTCGGCAAATAAAACCCCTGCCTCGGCATCCCTTGCTGGCCAGCGCATCTGGTTGAATGGCCTGGTGGGTGCATTTCCGCTCGCGCCGCGGGGCAGCGTTTCTGCCAACCTATCGCGGCGAGGGGCTCTTGAAAGGTGGAAACGGGCCAGGTAAGGCGCCGACGGGTTCCCGTCTCAGGGTCTCTCAACCAAATGCCGGGATGAGGGAGAAGATCCGGCGACCCGGCCCGGCCCCACCGGGCAACATTGCGAAACCGCGAGATATCCCGGCTCCGGACGCCAGCTGGGTCTGGTCTTGCGGCCGCCCCACACGTGCAAGAGGCGTCGCTCCACTTTGCCGCCCGGTTATTTTCGCAGGTTTACTTTTCTCAGCGCAGCTTCGCGTACTCCGCCTTCGCCTCTTTCAGGATGGGGATATCCGGATCGGCATCTCGCCAGAGAGTGAGGAAGTCCTTGTAGGCGGCGAGTGCCCGAACCCGGGCGGCATCGGCGTCGGGTCCCTGTGAGGTTCTCGACTCGAACGCGTTGGCGCGAGCCACCCCCAGATGCGCCAGAGCGCAGGTCCAGCAGTTCCAGACGATGCCGCTGTGGTCGAGGATTTTCTGGAACTCGGTTCCTGCCGCGGCGGCTTGTCGCGCAGCCAGATATGCCTCGCCGCGCAGGTAAACGTCATAGAGGCATGAGAGGTTGTTGACGAAGGTAATTTGCCCTAGCTCATTGCTGGAGGCAGCTGCGAGAACATTCAGTGCGGCTAGCGGAGTTTTTCTATCCAGCGCCAGCTGCGCCTGAATCGCCGGCAGCCAGAGCGACTGCATCTGCGTGTCCAACGGGTAGCGCGAATTCAGAGATTTGGCTACCGATTCAGCCCGGGCCGTTTCGCCCGCCATGGCGAAGGCAAGCGCTGCTTCACTCTCGACGCCCTGGCTCGCGGGCGCCAGTTGTAGGCCGTCCACTGCCGCCCGGCGCGCTTCCACTAGGTTGCCGAATGCGGCTTCGCGAAGGGCACTGTTTTCCTCATAGATAGCCCCGTTCTCCTTGCTGTCGGCGCTGATAGCGCTGTCTACGGATCGTTTGGCCAGTTCGCGTGCTTTGCCTAACTGCCCGGCATACGCCTCTGTGTCGGAGCTGAGTGCCAGACCGTAGTTTTCTTCCGGTCTGCCCGCGAACCATTGCAACTGCTCCGCCATGGCGGCGCTGTCGGACGCCAGAAAGGCAAGGGCGTACAGAGCATTGTGCGTAATGTAGTCGTCCAATTTCCGCGCCAGCGCCTCGCGGATCGTTTTCCGCGCGTCGTCGAAGCGTTGCAAGGCCAAGTAGGCGTTGGCGAGGTTGTCCCAGGGCGCCACATTGTCGGAGTTGATCTGCAGCTCTTGCCGGGTCAGCTCCGCGGACTTGTCATGCTGTCCCTGTTCGGCATAAACGACGCCCAGGTTGAGGCAGGCGCGTGTTTTTTGCGGGTAACTCTCGATCTGCTCCTGGAACGCCTGGGCCGCTTTGCTTAGCTCTCCGGTGACATTGAGGTAGTAGTTCGCGGTCAGGGCAAGTTTTTCCCGCTCGCTGGCGTGGTCGCGCAACTGGAACGCTTTGGTGAGGTATTCGCTGGCTCGCGTCGGTTCGGCGAGACTGAAGTATTCGCCGCCCACCGCCAGGTAGCCCATTGCGAAATTCGGATCGAGTTGGATGGCGCGTTGGTTGTACGGCAGGGCCGCGCCAGGACCTTTCTCACGGTCAGCTTTCTGCCCCAGGCTGTATGCCTTGAGCGCTTCGAGCGAAGACGTAGTGGCCTGCTCAAGTGGCACATCAAACCTTTGCACCGTCGAAAGGGATTCGCCCAGTTGGCCGCGGAGCTTGGAAACTGCGCCGCCGAGGACCTCCAAGACCTTTTCCTTGGCCGACGCCGTGACTTGTTCCTGCGCCAGCAGGTCCCCACTCTGGCAATTCAGCGCCTTCAGTCCGACTACGTATTCGCTACCCAAGCTACCAATCGAACCGGCGATGTAGGCCTTGCTGCCTGCCCGCTGGCACAGCTCACGCGCCAACTCCGGTGTCAGTCTTGTCCCCGGCGGACGGGTCATCAGCTGCAACGTGTCCGCGACTTTGTTTTCCGAGAGGACATTCAGGAACGGCGACTGGTTGAGAGCAACGCTGAGCGCGGTTTTAAGCGTGTCATCGAATATCGGATCTCCCGTACTGTTGGAAAAATCGGCAAGGACGACCGTGTCCTTGTCGGTCAAGCTCGCGACGTGACGAGAGCGATAAAGAACGCCGCCCGCAAGCAGCGCTGCAACCACGGCAGCAGCCGCGGCATATTGGGCGATCTTCGTCCGCCGGCTGCGTCCGGTCCCGGCGGGGGTAACAGTTTTCGATGAAAAGACCGCCGCCGACACGTGTGACTCCGTGTCCCGCCTCAGACGCTGCAGGTCAGTCCGCATTTCCGCTGCGCTCTGGTAACGTAGATTGCGGTCTTTCTCCAGAGCCTTGTTGATGATCCTCTCTAGGTCTGCCGGTACGTCCGGATTCAAACGCACCACGGAAGTCGGCGCCGCGTCCAGAATCGCCTTGAAGATCACCGCGGAACTCTCCCCACGAAACGGCTGCGTACCAGTCGCCATCTCGTAGAGCACGGCGCCGAAAGAGAACAAATCGCTGCGCGCATCCAGTTCTCGCGCTCGCGCTTGCTCCGGTGACATGTACGCCACCGTGCCCAGGGTCGAGCCCGGGCTGGTCAGATGCGAGTCTTCCACCGCCGGACGCAGCGTAGCCGCTGTGATTCCACTCGACGAAGAAGCAGCTGGCCCCACCTTGGCCAGACCAAAGTCCAGAACCTTGGCGTGTCCGCGCTTGGTGACAAAGATGTTGGCAGGCTTGATGTCGCGATGAACGATGCCTCCGGTGTGGGCAGCGTCCAGCGCGTCGGCGATCTCAATCGCCAGGCCGATTAAAACATCGGTATCGATCGGTCTTCCGGCGATACGGTGCTTCAGCGTCAACCCGTCGAGAAACTCCATGACGATAAAGGGGGCACGCTGCTGCTGCCCAATTTCGTAGATGGTGCAGATATTAGGATGGTTCAAGGCGGAAGCCGCCCGCGCTTCCCGCTCGAACCGGGACAATGCCTGGGAGTCTTCGGCCACCGCGTCCGGCAGAAACTTCAGGGCGACAAAGCGGTGCAGGGTTAGGTCCTCAGCCTTATAGACCACACCCATACCGCCGCCGCCCAGCTTCTCGACGATGCGGTAGTGCGAAATGGTCTTCCCGATCAAGGACGGAGGCCGCGAGCGACCATATTAGTGAGCCCAGCTGCGGCAAGTCAATGCATTGCGGGCAAATCGGGCAAATCAGAGTTCAACTTTCCGCCCGTCATTCAATCGACCCGGCAGGAAGCGCCGCCAGATCCGGGCGCATCATCGAAAATGTCTCGGTCGGGGCAAGTGGGCGGTTGGGACGACCGCGCAAGGAACGCCAAAACATGCGTTGGCTGCAAACAACGCACAGCGCATGCTGCTGTTTGCCTGAACTCCGCCATCGAAGATCACCATGTGCGGCTGCGAGCGGACCGGGCGCTGTGCCGACTTCCAAGCGTCCCGCGGAGCTGGAGAACTGAACTTGGCGCGCTGGAATAACAGTTATCAAGTTGTCTGGCCGGAAGCTAACGTGCGTCCCCGGGGCGGGTTCCCATGCCAGTTCGACCGAAGCGGGTTCCGCCGCGGGGACGCAAGGTCCTAGCGCCGGTTCCGCTCTTCTTGGCCGGAAACGATGTCGAAGCGATCTTCGAGGGTCTGTTTCCGATGCCTCAGGCAGGGGTGCCGGATGCCCCCCAAGAATGTTCCGCAACCGCGGCCCGATGGTTGAGTTCGAGTAGCACTTCAGGGCTATTTCCGAATTCCGTGACCTAGTCTAGATTGGGGTTGAGCAGTTTTCGGGGGAGGGCTGTTCAACGATAGCGCCCCACCGACTCTTTGGAGTCTGGGGCGCTTTCGTTTTGCCGCGCATTCGATGTCTGACATCCTGGAATGCGAAATGGCCGCTGGTTCTGCCACAATTCCTGCATGTTCGCGGTCCTCGCGGGCGCAATCATCGTTGCCACATCTCGTTGTGATTACTGTTTTCGCGCGTTGGAGAGTACGGTTCGGAGCCTTAGCCAGCCACATTCCCCCTGAGCGAGGAACGTAGCCCGAACATCGCATACTCACGCTTCGACGCGATAGCCTGGCCGCAGACAGCGGTATCCCACGCTTGCATAGATTTTCCCGGGAATCGACAAGCAAGGTCGAACGTTCGAAGCCGCCGCTGCCGGATTCTGGCCGTCGATGCCGGCCTTAGACGGGATCGGGCCCCGTCTTGGTTCTTGCTTGACCCAAGATCTGAGGCTCAATCCGGGCGCGTTCCATCGGAGGCCTAAACATCTTGGAGTTGTTTCTCGTTCAGCCCGAAGTAATGGCCCAATTCATGGAGGACGGTAAGACGAATCTGTTTCCGGACTTCGGCTTCGTTTGAGCATACGGCCTCGATGTTCTTTTGGTAAAGAACGATGTGATCTGGCCCGGAAGGTTGGTCGAATATGCTCTTCTTGGTTGTGGGTACACCATGGAAGACACCGAGTAGGAGTCTCCTCGGCCGTCGCCGCGGGGTGGCTGGCTGGTTCGCCGGAAGATCTTCTACGAGAACCGCGACATTACGAATGTAAGTGCGAAATTCCTCCGGCAGCGAGTCGAGCGCCTCCTCAACCACCTCGACGAAATGTTCACGATTCATCCGTCACCCGTCGCGCTCTCATCGTGTCTCGGTCGTTTTCCCTCGTCCGGTTCCTGGCCGAGGAGCAGATCCGAAGCGCCTCAGGCGGAGCGTTCCGACCTGCGCGAATCATGATTAATGCTACACCTCGATTCGTTTTCATGGCCAAGGGTGGCGCACAGCGCGACGTTGTTCCCGGCGCTGCAACCGCCGCGCGTGCACAGAGGCCGCTGCCCCGGAGTATGGTTTCCTCCTTTGCCAGTGATTGGGACATTCCGCGATTAGTCGCACTTCAACATCTCGCGCACCTTGCGCGCCAGGGTGCCCAGCCGAAGTGGTTTCGGCAAGAAGGCTGCGCTGGGATCATGAAGACCGTGACGCAGGATGGCGTCATCGGTGTAGCCAGACATGAAGATCGTCTTCAGGCCAGGGCGCAATCTTCCGAGTGTTTGGGAGAGTTCTCTGCCGCTCATTTTCGGCATTACGACATCCGTGATCAGAAGGTCGATGTTTTCTGCATGCTGAGCTGCGACGGAGAGCGCTTGTTGGCCTGAGTCGGCCGCAAGCACCGCGTATCCCAGACTGCACATGTATTCGACAATCACCTGCCGCAGGGATGGTTCATCTTCCGCGACCAATAGGGTTTCCGTTCCCCGCGGCCGCGGCTCGGTGTTCGTGGGCGCATTGATTGCGACCGTCCCATCTTTCCTCGGCAGATAGATGGTGAAACATGCGCCATGACCCAGTTCGCTCTCGACCCACACGTAGCCGCCACTTTGGTGGACAATGCCGTAAACCATGGCGAGTCCCAAACCCGTTCCCTTGCCGACTTCCTTGGTGGTAAAGAAAGGTTCGAAGATCTGTTCCTGGACGCTCTTGCCAATTCCGGTACCGGTATCGGCGACCGAGAGCTTCACGTAATCCCCGGCCGCCACGTAGGGTCGCGCTCCCGTACACCCCTCCTTAACCGTGACATTACCGGTTGTGATCACCAGCGTCCCCCCTTGAGGCATCGCGTCTCGCGAGTTCACACAAAGGTTCATCACCACCTGCACGACCTGATCCGGATCGGCCTCAATTGCCCACAGCGACTCCTGCGCGTCAATTCGAAATTCGATATCTTCGCCGATGAGCCGCCTTAACATCTTCGACGTCTCATGGATGACCTCGTTCAAATTGAGCACGACCGGGGAAATCATTTGCTTTCGGCTGAACGCCAACATCTGGCCGGTGAGGCTGGTGGCACGCTCGGCAGCCTTCAGGATCTCCCTCGTACTATTCCGAAAGGTATTGTGGGGAGGGAGGCTGTCTTGCAGGATTTCCGTGTAGCTCTCGATAACCATGAGGATATTATTGAAGTCATGGGCGATGCCGCCGGCTAGGCGCCCGACAGCTTCCAGTTTTTGCGCCTGGCGAAGTTGCTGCTCGAGCATGCTTCTTTTCATCTCCTCCCGCTTGCGCTCCGTGATGTCACGAATAAATGCAAGACTGCCGTCATGCCCTTCGAAGACGAATGGTATCGCCGTAGCTTCCACGTCAAAGATTGTTCCATCCAAACGGAAGAGTTGCTCTTCCAGGAAGGGTGCAGTCCTCCGTTCTTCCTTCAACAAACGGATACGTTCGTCCACGGCAGCGCGGTTCTCCGGATGAATCCTTTCAGCGACGGCGTGACCGACGATTTGGTCGGCGGTTTCGGCGCCAAACATAGCGAGAGCCGCCGGATTGAGATAGCGATAGATTCCGTCGGATTGCACCATGATGCCTACCGGAGCGCCTTCGACCACGAGGCGGAATCGCTCCTCGCTTTCCCGCAGCGCCCGCTCGGCGCGTTTCCTCTCAGTGATGTCACGCAGAAAACAGAAAAAACGCCCGCCATCAAAATCGTGGAACTTGACACTAGTCTCGATGTTGATAATCTGCCCGTCCTTGCGGCGGTGGCAGGACTCGAACCGGTCCATTCCCTGGCGCATAATCCGTTGCATATGAGCGGCAACGTCCTGCTCGTTCTCGGCGATTTCCAGGTCGGCAATGCGCATGGTCAGCAATTCTTCACGGGCATAGCCGGACATCAGACAATAGGCGTCATTCACCTCCACCAGCCTCCCCCGGGTATCGACAAAATAGAAGCCATCGAGGGCCCTCTCGAGAACGGTCTGAAGATGTTGTTCGTGCGCCATCAGTGCTTTCAGTGTTTGCTGGCGCTGGCGTTGAATTTCGAAACTTCCGAGCGCAAACGAGAGGTCCGATGCCAACCCTTCGAGCAGGCCGGATTCGGTATATTCCAGGGAGGAAGCTGCGGCCGTGCCAACGGTGAAGACGCCGCGCGGCTGGTTGTCAACCCGAATCGGGTAGGTGGCGAGGCAACCGAGCCCTAGAGTTTCGGCAAGATCCCGCCATCCTGGCGTTGAAGGAGCACCTGGCGTTTTATCAACTATGCACGCTTGTCCCGATTGAAGTGCGGTTATGCCACCACCGCCATAACTCACAGACTCTGGAGTGATCACTCCGGCGGTGTCGCCGGCCATGGCTACCGGCACCAACAGGTTGGAAGATGGCTCCAGCCAGCCAATCCATGCCACCTTGAAGTAGCCGGATTTGACGGCCATCTGGCATACTCTGGCGAACAATTCTTCGCGAGTTTGCGCTCGAAGGATGGCCTGACTTATCTGGCTCACGGTGACATGAAGTCCGCTCAAGCGGTGACTCTCCGATTCGCTGATCCTGGGATCGACTTAAGCGCAGCGACCGTCACTTGCGGTTGCAGCAGATGATCCCGAGCAGCCGTGGCGGTGGCGTGCCGTCTCCTGATCATGGCGGTCGGGATGCCGCGCTCGCCGTGACCCGAATCACAAACACAAAGCGCGGGGAGGTTACCGAAGTGGCTGATTCGCTACACTGAGGTACCGCGGTCTCTGCCCCGGCTTCGCGTTTCCGGCCGCAAAGCGATGCTCATGGAGTTTCCCGCAACCATCCCTCGCGACAAGCGAAAGGGCTCTTGACTTTGGTTTTCGGCCAGTCGTGCCCTGGCAAACCAGAAACAGTTTCTGCCAGCCCCCAGGCTGTTTGAGCTTTACGGCGGCACCGGCAAACCCGCGCCGTCCAAACGCGAGTCGGGGTGCGCACTCTCGCCTTCAGCAATGACCGGTCAGAGCCAGAGAGCCCGGGTGCGGGCCGGCGCTGGTCTCGGAAAAAGCGAAGCACGGAGAGAAAGGATCGCGCTTGTCTGAATGCTGAGTCCAGCAAGGAGTGCGCGATCGGAGGAGGCCAAAGTTCAACGGGAACCTTGCGTCCGGCGTGTCTGCCGGCGCAACTCAGTGCGGAATGAGCCGGAACTGGTCTCTGCAGGCAAAAAGTCCGCCTCCCGCAGGTGAAACCAGCCACGCTACTGCCGCATCAGGACGAGGTCCTTGGTAGAGTCCAGCAGCCAGAGTTCGAACTGCTGCAACGGAACTGGGCGGCTGAACAGGAAACCCTGGAACGAATGGCAGCCGAGACGAGCCAGGAAGTCCCGCTGTTCTCCGGTCTCCACTCCTTCCGCGATTACCGACAAGCCCATGGCCTTGCTCAAAGAGACAATGCTTTCGGCAATCGCGCCGCTGCTCGCGTCATTTACAACATCACGGACAAACGCCTGGTCGATCTTCAATTGGTCCAGAGGCAAACGTCGCAGGTAGGCCAAGGAAGAATAGCCCGTGCCAAAATCATCGAGAGAAAATCGCAAACCGTAAGACCTCAGGTCCGCCATTTTGGCGACGACATCCTCAATATTGTCCACCAGCATGCTCTCGGTAAGTTCCAGCTTGAGATTTTGCGGCGGTGCCCCGGTACGTCGGACCGTCCGCAGCACATTGTCCACGAAGTCCGGGTTCCGGAACTGTCGGGCGCTGATATTGACCGCGACCGTAATCGCGCGCGAGTCTTTCCGATTTGCCCAGGCAGCGATCTGCTTGCAGGCAGCGTCCAGCACCCAGTCTCCCAACGGCAGAATCAGTCCCGTCTCTTCCGCCAAGGAAATGAATGCACCTGGAGACAAAATCCCGCGATCCGGGTGATGCCACCGGAGCAGGGCCTCGGCGCCTACCACGACTCCGTGATCCACCTGAGGTTGATAGTAGAGCAAGAACTCGTTCTTGTTGATCGCGCGGCGTAGTTCTTCTTCCATCGCGGCGCGAGCATTCACGGCAGATTGCAGGGCTGGGGCGAAGAAGTGCACGGTGTTGCGGCCCTCTGCTTTTGCCTGATACATGGCAAGATCTGCCTGTTGCAACACCTCGTTCGTACTGTCTTGCGGGTCCCCAAATACGGTGATTCCAATGCTTGCAGTGCTACGACATTCGCGACCATCCAGCAGGTACGGCTGAAGGATGGCGGTGCGGATTTTTTCGGCGACAACCTTGGTCTGAGCGGCAGCCTCCTCGGTGCGTTCGCTCAGTTCGTGGAGCATAGCCACAAACTCATCTCCGCCCAATCGAGCCACGGTGTCGCTTCCTCGGATACAAGCCGTGATACGGCGAGCGACCTCCTGCAGCAGAAGGTCACCAATGTGGTGACCAAGGGTGTCGTTCAGCGTCTTGAAGTCATCGAGATCGACGAACAACAGGGCTCGCTTAGGTTTGCTGCGGGTGCTGGCGGACAGGGTTTGTCGCAACCGATCCAACAGAAGGCGACGGTTAGGAAGGCCGGTCAAGGGATCGAAGAACGCGAGATTCCTGATCTCATCATTTGCTGCCTCCAGACGCTGGAGTTCGCGCTGTTTTCTTTGCACGCTTAGCATGCGCAGTCGCACCCCACCCCCCGCGGCGAACACAGGAATCAGAACGCAGATGCTGATAAACCACAACCTTTGGTACCAGGGGGTAAGAATCCTGAAGGGGAACTCTGCCTTGTCCCCGCTCCAAGCTCCATTTTCGTCCTGCGCCTCGATTTCCAGGCGATACGCTCCGGGCGCCAGTTCTGCAAACTGGAGTTCTCTTTGCGCAGTCTCGGTCCAGCTTGAGTTTTCGCCCCCGAGCCGGTAGCGAAAAAGAACGCCATTTTCCCTCGGACCGTTCAGAGCCGAGTATCGGGCAATGAGAGAATTTGCCGAAATACCCGAAGAAGGATTGTTCTGCCCGGAGACATCCCTCCTTCCCATCACGAGTTTCGTGAAAACGACTCGCAGCGGTCCTTCGGGCAAGACATGGGGATGAGGCTTAAATTGAGATAGGCCGCCACTGGTCCCGATCCAAACGGTTCCATCGGGTTCGGCGGCGAAGGCGTTCAAATCACAGTCGTTCCACGCCAATCCATCACTGGTGTCGTAGTGGATCCAGCGCGAACCGTCCCACACATCAACTCCCCGCTCCGTCCCCGCCCACAAACGGCCCGACCCGTCGAATTCAAGAAAGTACACGATTCCATCGGTGCCGAGTCTCTGAACCGCTCTTTGCACCATCCACCTACCCGACTGGCGATGAAGGCGATCGATACCCCCTCCGAAACGGTATCCGATCCAAATTGTCCCATCGGAACCTGCGCCGAGCGCCAGCACCTCCTGATTGCTGAGGACGTTTTCGCTCGTGAATTTGTTCCAGTGCCCGCTGGCATACCAGAACAGCCCGCTCTCTCCCCCCGCCCAAAGGGTGCCGTCGGTTCCCTCCGCCACGGCCCAAAAGCGCGTGCCGGGTAATTCCGTGATTCGTAAGAACCTCCGGTAGGGAGGTGCGGCCACGAACAGTCCCACCTCGGTCGCGGCCCAGAGTTTATGATGGCGATCGAAGCGCAAAGTGTACGCCGATTTGCCCGACAGACCCCGGGCCTCCCCAAACCACTCGACGGTTCCGCTGTTCACGCTGAGTCGAGCCGCACCGCGCGATTCGGTGCCGAGCCATAGGTCCCCATCGGGAGCCTGCCGAATTCCATGAACTGGAAATCCGTCCAGTCCGGCAACCTTCTTCCATCGGATGCCAGAGGGCTGGCGCTCGCCTCGAACAAGCCCTCCTTCGGTGCCTACCCAAAGGGTGCCATCATGCTGCGGACGGATCTCGTAAACAATATCGCTGCCCAGCCCGCTGCTCGTTGAGTACGTCTCCCACTCCTGATAACCGCGCCACTGAGCCAGTCCACGACCCGCCAACCCGATCCAGAGAGAGTGTTGATGATCTTCGAACGCCGCATAGACGGCGCCGCGGAGTCCCATGGAACGGTCGATTTTTCGCCAGCCCTTTTCGCCTCGAATCACCAACCCATCTGGGGAAGGCAGGAGAATTCTTCCGTCGGCGTCGGTGTTGGGAAGGCCGACCATTGCACTACCGGGAATTGGGGTGTGCGGCCGCCGAAACTTGCTCTGTCTTGCCGGCAACACAAACACACCCGCATTCTTCGCTCGCACCCAAAGATCGCCGTCGCGATTTTTTCGGATCACCATCAGGGCACGATCCGGAAGTCCGCTCTCGCGTCCAAGGACCTGTGTTCCATTACCGTCCCGTCGGCACAGCTCGCGTCCGCATCCATACCAGAGTATGTCGCCATCTACCAAAACCGCATCAGCCTCCGGGCCGGACGTTCCGGGCACCCGCGCAAGACCCTGCACAGTAAAGCCATCGTGTCCGGGTTCGGAACCGAGTTCCATTAAACCGGCGTCGGTGCCGATGAAAGTGTGTCCCTTGCCGTCCGACTGAATCCCTTGCGCCCAACTGACTGTCTTGAAGCTGACACTGAGCTTTTCGAAGTGATTGCCGCGAAGGCGATACAGCCCGAAGTTCCCGCCAGCGAGCAAGCTTCCGTCGGGAGCTTCACCAAGCGCCGCCCCGGATGTGGGGGGAAGTCCTTGCGCCGCCCCAAAACCCTCGAAGCGATCGCCATCGTACCGAAAAATGCCGTTTTCCGTGCTCACCCAAATAAAGCCGGCACGATCCTCGTAGACTTGCCGAACCGTGAGATTGGTGAGGCCTTCGGCGTTTCCGAAAGTACGAAAGCTGAATTCCTGGGCAAACAGAAATCCCGAGGTCAGCAGCAGCCCTGCCAATGCGCGCGAGATCGCGGTACGTCCCATTCTCGTCTAACATCGGCCGCTCTGCCCAATCTCTTCAGTGTCCGAACGCAGGAGATGGCATAGATTCAGCAGATTACAGATACTGGCTTTTGCCCTCCTGAGAAATGTGGCCATCTGGTGGAATTCGAGCTGCTTGGTTGGCATGCGCGGACATCCTCGCGCCTCCGAAGGTTGACGATCGATCGTCGGATGAAACGCTGGCCGCTGGTCGTAAAATGTCGGCTGCGCAAGCGTCCACCTGAGGATAGGCAAGTTTCGGCCGAACGACCCTAGAGTCAGCCGGCGTGACCTCACGCCCTTTCTAAAGCTTGGGCAGCAAGAAACCGGTGTGGCGGCGGTGCTCTTCAAAGGCCTCTCCGAATTGCTGCGTGAGCATGGTGTCTTCTTTCCTGGCCTTGATCCAATAGGCCGCGACGATCAAGACAAGTCCAACCACGCAGCGCCAGCGGTCGACAGCCAGCACTCCGCCGATGGTCGCCAAATCGAATCCGGAATAAATGGGATGCCGGCAGTACGCGTAGGGGCCGGTGCGGATCAACTGGTGATCGTCCTTGATCGCGACTCGCGCGCTCCAATATTCTCCGAGATGGAATCGCGCCCACAATGCGATCCCCAGGCCGATCCAGGTGAAGGCAACGGCAGCGATCGAAGAAGAGAATGTGCGCGGGAAAATCTGATGGCCAAAAAAGCCGAGCCTCGCATCGAGTCCGCCGTTGTCGTTATTCGCGAAGACTAAAAAATAACCGCCCAGAATTAAGGAGAGGATCCCGTAACGCGAGGCAAAGGGTTCCCGGCGCACGGTGCGGCGCGTCTTCAGCGCGCTCGCCCACCAATAGACGACGAGAATGATCCACGGAACTTCGATGAGAGAACGCCACATCGCGGAAATTATACGCGGTGAACATTCGATAACATGCCCTGCAAGAACTCCGCCCATCTCCAACTTGAGCGCTGCGCCCGCCACATTTTGCCCACCATCCGGACCCAGAGGCGAGACGAATCTGGTTCAGCTGGTTGGTGGAACGTTCGGTCTGGCGATTTTTCCGCGTTTCAATCGAGCGTTGCCGGCGGCGACGCAGCGCATCCCTTTCCAAATGTTACACCTTATGGTGTAATAAAAATATGGATCAGTTGACGAATGTGCTGACAGCCATTTCCCATCCGAGTCGGCGAGCAATCATTGGGCAGCTCACGAATGGGCCAGCTCGTTTTTTGGATGTCGCAAAACCATTTGACACTGCTCTGAATGCGGTAACGAAACACCTGAAGCTACTCGAAAGAGCTGGACTCATTGAACGCAGGAAACAGGGTCGCGAAGTCTTCATATCATTTCGAGGTGAGCCACTTCGCGAAGTGGCGGGATGGGTTCATGAGTACGAACGGTTCTGGAACCAGCGCCTTGACCAGTTTGAGCAGTATTTCAAGGAGAAAAGGAAAAAAGACAAAAGAAAGAGGAGAAAAAGAAATGAGGACCAGCACCAAGACCATGGAGTTTAAGTTTGAACGCACAATCCCCGCTTCTCCAGGTGAGGTGTTTGACGGGTGGCTGAATCCGAAGATTCCCGGTAATCCCTGGAATGCAGCCGAAAAGTTTGTTTTGGATCCGAAGGTAGACGGGCTCTTTTATTGGACCCTGAACGGGACATCCCATTACGGCCGATTCACGGTTGCCCTCTTCCCTGTACCGTTCGGCCTTCCCCGTTATGCAGGCGGGTCGGCATCCACCACTAACTTTCGAGGCCTGCTCGAGCTTCACGCGGTTACGGCCTGCAGGATTGCTCACCCACCATTCGTGGGCTTTGTCACGAGGCTCCGTTCTACGCCGGTTTCCCGGTTTCGAACGCTCGCCAGCTACCAAGTCCTACCGACAACTACTTGGGTGGGTCCTTCCCCCACTGGTGTTCCACGCCTTTGGGGCGCACTGCATAAACTGCTATTCCTTTCGCCAGCCATTTCCAAACTGCGCAGGGAAAATGTCTAAACGGCAGTTCCAACCTTTCTCATGTCCTCTTCCGGCATCAGTATCGGGAATCCCGGAATGCACGAGCTTCATCACCGTGTCTTCCCCCTGTTTCTTAAAGGTCAGAGTAACCACCGATGGCTGGCGGTGCACTATCCTCAGGTGCCATTTGAGAGGTACGCCGATGATGTCATCGCGCACTGCAAGACGGAGAAGGAAGCCCAGGAAATGAGGAAGGCCATCGCTGAGCGTTTGCAGACTTGTGGATTGGAACTCCATCCGGAGAAGACGAAAATCGTCTATTGCCAGGATGATTTTCGGAAGAGGAAGAACTACCCAAACGAAACGTTTGATTTTCTCGGCTACAGCTTTCAGCCTAGGAGATCGAAGAATCGCAAGGGGAAGTTCTTCATCACTTTCAGTCCCGCAGTCTCGAACAAAGCGGCGAAGGCGATTCGCGACACTTTTCGGCGCTGGAACCTGCCTAACCGCAGCGACAAGGCAATTGAAGATCTGTCGCGGATGTTCAATCCGATTATCCGAGGCTGGCTCCAGTATTACGGGCGATATTATCGCTCGGCGCTTTATCCGACGATGCGCGAACTGAACCAAGATCTGGTCCTTTGGGCCAAGCGTAAATACAAAAAGCTGCGACGCCATCACCGACGGGCGGCCCGCTGGATCGCGCGCATTTCGCGGCGCGCTCCGGAGTTGTTTGCTCACTGGCAGATGGGGGTGCGGCGTGGCTCCATGGTGGGAGCTGTATGAGCTGAGAGGTTCATGTACAGTTCTGAGAGAGCCTCGGGGTGAAATTCCCCGGGGCTACTCACCTCGTGATTCTGAGCCGTGGCAACGCGGCGGAAGCACTGGAGTGGACGCGGAATGTGGTCACCCGACTTGGGCTCACTCTGAATGAGGCGAAAACCAGCATCAAGCAAGCCAGCAAGGAACGCTTTAACTTTCTCGGATACACATTCGGCCCGCACTGTTATAAGAAGGACGGTAGCTGGTACACGGGAGCAAGCCCGTCCAAGAAGAGCGTCGCTCGACTCAAACAGAAAGTGGGAGATCACTTAGTCCCCCGTCAAGTTGGGACGTGGCCCGAGGTGCGGGACCAGCTGAATCTGATGCTAAGAGGCTGGGCCGCTTACTTCAGCTACGGTACGCGCCGAGATGCGTACCAGGCGATCGATCATCACGTCCACGATTGTGTACGGCATTTCCTGCGGAGGCGTCATAAGGTGCCAACGCATGGCAACACCCAATTCTCGTTCGCGAAGGTGTTCGGAGAACTGGGTGTCTTCCGGCTGCGGAAAGTGCAGTCGGCGCCTCGTTCGTGAGTCTACGGTGAAACCACTCGGAAAGCCGGATGCCGGAGATCGGCACGTCCGGTTTGATGAGCGGCGATGGGAAACGGGACGGCGCTACGGCGTCAGCACCCGCGCCCATCGTCGACTCTACCTCAGGCAACGGTACGCCAACGGAAACCTGCGGATACGCGCCTGTCAACGGTCTGAAGATGTATTACGAAATTGAGGGAACTGGCGATCCGCTGGTTTGCATCCCTCCGGCCTTCGGATACGCGGGCGTGAACCCGTTTCCTGCGCTAGTTCAAAGCCATAGGATCATTACGGTCGATCTTCAGGGGCATGGTCGCACGCCCGATATCCCGGAGCGTCCGCTTTCGATCGAGCAATATGCCCAAGATGTGGTTGGCTTGTTGAAATATCTTGGAATCTCAAAGGCCGACTTCTTTGGCGAAAGTTACGGCGGCAATGCAGCGGCCATGATCGCTATTCGCTACCCCGAGCTCGTCGGCCGTGTGGTCACCTACGCGGCAACCTTTGGCCCTCCTCAGATTGCCTTAAACCCTCAGACAACGCACTTCAGCCACCCGCCTACCGCTGACAGCAGGAACATCCAATTTCAGAGGGAAAACTACAAGAAAGTCGCTCCTGATCCAAACCACTGGCCCAAAATGTTTGACAAGCTTGGCCGCATTCAGTGGGAAGGATTTTCAGAAAAAGAGTTGGCTTCAATCAAAGCGCCGATTCTCATCCTTCTCGGAGATTGCGATTTCGTCCGACTTGAGCACGCGGTTGAGACCTTCAAGCTCATCCCCAACGCCGAGCTCGCCGTGATCCCGTCCGCCGGCCACTTCGTCCTGTTTTCAGAACAGGAGAGAGTGATTCCAATAGTTAAACATTTCCTGGAAAAGCCTGCAAAGAGTATTCCGTTGGCCACTGCTGAAACTGGCTATCACCCCGGTGAAACCCGATAAAGCTTTGCTTGCTTTACTCAGGAGAAGCTGCAAGAAAGAGAATTGATGAAAACTCGGCAGTGGGCAGCAACGGCCGACACGAACCTCGCTCTGCTACGATCATTTGTCTCTTCCGCGCGCAAGGATGGAGCGAACGACATGATTCGAAAACTTGCACTGCGATTCGTAGCCGCTACGCTAATCGCCTTCCTGGCATTGAATGCCTATCTTGCGATTAACCACATAAGACTCATTCAGAAGTCCGCCGCCCTCACGCTGGAAAGCTCGACGCTCCACGCCAACATTTCGGCGGTGTTGCAGGATTTGACTGATATGGAAACAGGCCAGCGCGGATACCTTCTGACCGGGGACTCTGATTACTTAGATCCCTACACTGACGGGAAGAACCGGATCGGGACCGATTTTACCAGCCTACGCGCTGGACTCACGAATCGGACGGAACAGGAACGTTCGATCGAGTCGAAGCTTGAGTCTCTGGCTGGTTCCAAACAAGCTGAGATGGAGCGGACTATCAGTTTGCGCCAGCAGGGATATCGCCGCCGCGCATTCAACCTGGTGGATACGAATGAAGGACGAGACTACATGGATGGGGCTCGCAAGGTCTCGTCTTCCCTAGCCTCAGCGGTGAGCAGCAGCTTTGCGAGATTTGACAGGGAGAGGATTGCAAGCCAAAGCAAGGCTTTGTCGGAAACCATTATTGCCAATTCATGTTTGCTCTTGCTGACCGTATGTCTGTTTGGACTAGCGCGCCACCACGAACATACGCTTGAACAGGGAATCGTCCAGAGCACGCGAGCGCTCGCCTTGCGAGATGCCCAGCTAGAAAAGCTAACATCTGTCCTTTCCAATCAGGCCCGCTCGAAGATGACGGACATCGAGGCGGACGCCCGCCTCCTATTGGAGGAATACGGGGGATTTCTGCCACGCCATGGCCACGAATGCGCTGAACATCTAAAGGAAACAGCGGCACAAATGGAGCGATTGAGGCAAGACTTGCTCGGCCGCTCCGACCTCGACACTGACGAAAAAGCAGCTTGATCGTCGATTGGCGCGGTTCCATCATCCGTGAAGGCAGTCGGTGGGCCCACACGAAAGGTTACAGGTAGACTGGGCTAAGTTCGCCGACCCGCTGACGCGCAGCTTACGTTCCTTCGACGACCAACCCTGAGCCAGAACCCTCCCCCAGTAGACGGCTCCGACCTTCGATGCTTCCAAATGCGGAAGTTCCGCCGCGCCAATTGGCCACACCGGAGTCGAGAATCGATCCCGGCTCCTGAGGAGACTTGGCGATGGGCCGGCCGGCATATCAGAACTTCAAAAGACGTACTTCAGCGCGACCTGCAAGACGCGCGGACCACCGCTTCCACCGATCGGATTCGACGTGTACGCGGCTTGAATCTGTCCAATGGTTGTCGGTAGACCTAGCGAGGCGACGGGACTTAGGAAGTTCGGGTGATTGAAAAGGTTGAACGCTTCCAACCGAAAATCAATCTTCTGGGACTCGGCGAAGGGACCGAAATGGAGTCCGAACGACTTGACCAGAGCGAAATCCACGTCGACATATCCCGGCCCGCGCAAGAGGTTTCGGCCGGAATTACCGTCGGTGCCGAGTGTCGGAGCCGCGAATGCGCTGGGGTTGAACCGGCATCCCCTGGTATGGACCGGAATGCCTCCACACGACCCGGTATTGGGATCCCCTACGAGATTCGCGCGATCATTGGCAGTTCCGTCCTCGTTGGAGTCGACTCCGGACAGAACGGAAAAAGGGAACCCTCCATGACTCAAGAGGATTCCGCTCATCGTCCAACCCCCAAGAACGTGTTTGCCGGCAAAGCCTAGGGCTTGAATCGTCGGCAAGCGCCATATGCCGGCGAGTTTGAATTGATCCGCAAGGTCGGAATCGCAGCGTCCGCGATCAAGCGATGGTCGTTTCGCGTCGGTGAATTCAAATAGCGATAACCTGCGGCCTGTTGGCGATCCTTCCTATTGCTCGCAATCTTTGTGCCTGACCGCTCTCTACGCCATCGTGGGAATTGCCATTTCCACAAAGACCCTGCTTATCAAACCGTTGCGGTTTGCCCGTGTGGGCTGCTAGGTTCTCTGCATGGGTTCGGTCTTCCTGCTCCCCGTCCTAACTCCGCACGGCCACCTCACTTTGATCGAGGATCGCGACGCATCGGCACTTGAGCCTGAGCTTGCGCGACGTTTACTGGATGCCTTCGAACGCGGATCGGGCCATGGTCTTCTCCAACTCGGAGCCAGTGAAGTCGGAGTCGCACTTCCCGCCGTCTTCTCCTATTGGCGAGAATTTGCCGCGCGGTATGTGACGGCCCTCTGTACTCTGCCAGATGATGGGGCCCGAACCACCAAGGCGCATGTTCCATCTCCGCCCGATGCGGAACTGGCTTGGTTGGCTCCCGCGGCGCCTCCGATGACTGGGGCGGAGTATCTGACGGCCACTGTTCTCCAGTCTCTCTGGCAAGAACTGGACATCGCTTTTGGGCTGGAGTTATCCGCATCGAAGTGCAGCGTTCAGGATTTTTTGAAGCTCCGCAACGCGGCGTGGAACCTGGTCGGACGGGTGCACTTCAACCTCGCCGAGAATCGGAAGGACGACGCGGCCCCCTTCGCTTTTCTCGCGACGTATACCACTCGACTGTCGGCCCACGCCAAGGCCCAACATCTTCCGCTGGGGCAGGCCCTGGGCGAGTATGCGGGCGCAGCGAACAAGGACCGCCTGCTGTCGCTGCTCCTCCCCGTTCAGCGGGCCTCGGAAAGCTGCCCGTGGCTGAAAGCCATGGTGGATGCGGGAGAGATCTTTCACCCGCTGCGCTGGAGGCCGTCCGAGGCCATGCAGCTTCTGCGAGACGTCCCGCAACTGGAGAGCGCGGGCGTAGTGGTGCGGATGCCGGCGGCTTGGCAGGCTAAGCGACCTCCGCGCCCGCAGGTGACGGCCAAAGTTGGTAGCCAGGTGCTGTCGGGAGTGGGCCAGAATGCGCTGCTCGATTTTCGCATGGAAGTCACGCTCGACGGGCAACCCTTGAGCGGCGCCGAGGTCCGGGAGTTGTTGGCGAAGTCGGATGGGCTCGCGCTGGTTCGAGGGCGTTGGGTGGAAGTTGACCGGGACCGGCTGAACCGAATGATGGAGTATTTCGGCCAGGCCGAGCGGACCGCCACCGAGAGTGGTATCAGTCTCCGGGAAGCGATGCGTATGCTGGCTGGGGCTGACGTGGCTGCGGGCGACGAATCTGTTGCCAGCGAGGCGGACTGGGCGCAGGTCGTCGCGGGTCCGTGGCTCGCGGACACCCTTAAGGGATTGCGCAGTCCGGAGGGATTGGCTGACATCGATCCCGGCTCGGCTCTGAACGGTACTTTGCGGCCCTACCAGCAGGTGGGCGTGCGCTGGCTTTACCTGCTCGCCAAACTCGGGCTCGGAGCCTGCCTGGCCGACGATATGGGGTTAGGCAAGACCATTCAAATCCTCTCGCTTTTGCTGGTGCTGCGCAAGCAAAACTGCGGTGAACGGCAGCCAAGCCTTCTGGTGGCACCCGCTTCGCTTCTCGCCAATTGGGCGTCGGAACTGGAACGGTTTGCGCCGAGTTTGAATGCGTTCATTGCTCATCCGTCGGCGCTGCCCGCAGCCGATCTTATGACCCTCGCGCCCGGGCGTTTGCAGAATATGGATCTGGTGATTACGAGTTACGGTTCGTTGCTGCGCATTCCATGGATTGCGGAGGCCTCCTGGCGCCTGGTTGTGATTGACGAAGCACAAGCCATCAAGAATCCCGATGCCAAGCAAACCCGGATCACCAAAAAGTTGAGGGCGGAGGCAAAGTTTGCGCTGACCGGCACGCCCGTCGAAAACCGGATTGGCGACCTCTGGTCAATTTTCGATTTCATCAATCCGGGGCTGCTCGGATCGGCGAAGGAATTTTCAACCTTCGTAAAGCGACTGGAAGGCCGACCGCACAATCCATATGCTCCACTGCGCGAACTGGTGCGCCCCTACATTCTGCGGCGGCTGAAAACCGACAAGACCGTGATCGCCGACTTGCCGGACAAGACCGAGGTCAAGGCGTTCTGCCAACTCAGCCGCAAGCAGGCTGCGCTCTACAAACAGGCAGTGGAAGAACTAAGGGAGACGCTCGATGAAGTCGAGGGCATCCGTCGCAAAGGCTTAGTGCTGTCTTTTCTCATGCGGTTCAAGCAGATTTGCAACCATCCCTCGCAGTGGCTTGGCGACGGCGCCTGGAGAGAAGAGGACAGCGGCAAGTGGACCCGCTTGCGCGATATCGCGGAAGTCATCGCCGCCAAACAAGAGAAGGTCCTCGTCTTCACTCAGTTTCGGGAGATGACGGCTCCACTTGCGGCGTTTCTGGGGGCGATTTTCGGCCGCGCCGGGCTGGTGCTTCACGGGGAAACCGAAGTGAAGAAGCGCAAGGACTTGGTGCGCCGGTTTCAAGAAGACGAAGCTGTACTGTTCTTTGTGCTTTCTCTCAAAGCGGGCGGCGCGGGCCTCAACCTCACGGCCGCATCCCATGTGGTCCACTTCGACCGCTGGTGGAACCCCGCGGTGGAGAACCAGGCCACGGACCGCGCTTTCCGCATTGGACAGAACAAGAGCGTGCTGGTGCACAAGTTCGTTTGCCGGGGAACGGTCGAGGAAAAGATCGACCAAATGATCGAATCCAAGCGGCAGCTTTCGCAGGACTTGATCGAGGAGAGCGCCGACCTGCTGCTGACGGAATTGCGAGACGAAGACCTGCTAAAATTGGTGGCGCTGGATCTCAATGCGGCGCTGAAGGAGGCGTGATCCGTGTACGACGGCTGGGGCTGGAGACCTTATGTGTCCGTGGCGGAGCGGCGTCTGGAAGCCTTGCGCGAAATGGACAAACGCCGGAAGAAAGGTCTCGTCGTTTCGCCGGTGTCGATCGAAGGGCGGACGATCGTAAATACCTTCTGGGGTAAGTCGTGGTGCGACAACCTCGAACGCTACAGCGACTTTGCCAACCGCTTGCCGCGCGGTCGGACCTACGTGCGCAATGGTTCGGTGATCGATCTTCAGATTTCTTCCGGCAAGATCAAGGCGCTGGTCAGCGGTTCGGAGATTTATGAAGTAGCAGTGCAGGTTACCCCGGTGGGGAAGGCTCGCTGGCGGTCCATTTGCAAAGACTGCGCGGGCGCGATCGATTCGTTGATCGAACTTCTGCAAGGACGTTTGTCCAAGGGTGTCATGGACCGCATCTGCCAGCAGAATTCCGGCTTGTTCCCTTCGCCGAAAGAGATTAAGCTCTCGTGCAGTTGCCCCGACTGGGCCGAGATGTGCAAACATGTGGCGGCGGTCCTCTACGGCATCGGTGCCCGTTTAGATAAACAACCTGAACTCCTTTTCCGGCTCCACGGTGTCGACGAGAAAGAGTTGATCGCCCAGGCCGCGGTCGCGCGTCCGCTGGCAAAGGGGAAACCGACGGCAGCCAAGGTCCTTGGTAGCGAGAACCTTTCCGAACTCTTTGGATTGGATATCGCTGCAACCCGCCAGAACCAGACCGTCTGCGCCCGCGGCGGCCCAGGCAAAGCGCGTAAAAGCAAGGCCTCCAAGTAGGAAAACAACGCGATCCGCAAAGAAGGCATGGTCTTCGGTAAAGGATGGAGTGGCTAATTTAGTCGGGGCAACGACGTCTGTAATTCGTTTCTCTGACATGCTTCCTGCTTCCGCATGGGCTCGTAATCCGCTGCATTCGATCAACGCCCACCGAGATGCGATCGATCAGCGAGAACGATTTCGAGTCTTTCTCGCGCACTGGGTGAGGTCTCCTGCGAACTCCATGTTAGAACGTTCGGCTTCCGAGGGGGACCGGCGCTCACTTTGACCTGAATGGGTGAATCCCAGCCTGAACAACTGGTTTTGGCCCAAGGGTCATCGTAGCTTCTAAGTCATTGATTAAAAATCGAAATCTGCTAGAGAAACAGCAGATAGAACCGTCGCATTGAACACGGGAATTACGCTTCGTGTATTCGTAACTTATTGATTCCACAAAGATGGTCGGGGAGAGAGGATTTGAACCTCCGACCCCCTGGTCCCGAATTCAGTAGAGTCAACAACTAACTCATTGGTCTGCTATCGCTTACGAATCTTGGGTGCAAACTCAGTTGCACCCATGCACCCAATCGACTTGCCCCTTGAAAGGCGGGGCTGGGTAATGTTGCTTCAGCTGGGCGGAGGAGACAGGTAGTCCTCGATTGTGAAAGGAAAGCTAGGAGGTGCGGTCCAAAAAGCTACCCATTGCAACCTGGAGTTATACGCCGCCTGAGTCGCAAAGGCCTGGCCATATTGCAGACCCTGGGTGGGATCTGTCAGATAGTAGGTTTCGGCGATCCCGTACAGGCGAGGCGCGCCCAGCGAAGGCAAGGTTGCATTGGCATCATCGAGCACTCGCTGCAGAAGTTGGTCGTAAGTCGCACCGGTCGAAGTCAGATAGAGCCCGATATCGATGCGTGAGTCCGCGGGTCGAACGTTCGTACACAGGTGGTCGTCAGCGCAGTTAACGTGTCCAGCTGGCGGCGGCAGACGAGTCTTTCGCCAACAATCTGATCATGGTTGCTGCGTTAGCCTATATTCAGCAGATGCGGGACGCTATCGCGCCTAAACCCCGAGGATTTACTGCGATCGGCGTTTTCTTGTTCTTTGGCGCCGTCATGGCGACTTTCGCCGCAACTACTTTGCTTCGGCGAGGCACGCCTCTTGATCGTCTCTGGGCTCTCAATCCGACTGCGTACAACCAGCTCGCGCCTCTGGGCGGTATTGTTTTGATTTTCTTCCTGGCGCTCGCGGTGACTCTCATAACTGCAGGAATCGGGTGGTTTCGACGCCGCCTTTGGGGATGGAGACTGGCGGTCGTAATCATCTCCACGCAGGTTTTAGGGGACGTCGTTAACTGCGTCAGAGGCGATTGGCTGCGCGGCGGAACTGGCGTCATCATCGCCGGTGCACTATTGCTGTTTCTGTTGCAGCCAAGAATCAGATCCGCCTTCGCCTAGAATTTCTTTCGAAGAAATTCAAAAAGGCTATAACCCATGAGCGCGGCAACCATTGCAATTGCAAAATTGGCAGCGGTAAAAACATCTCCGATTGCCCAAGCCACACCCCTCTTCTGCCCGATGCCTGAGCGCTCAAATTCTCCCATCAAGAGATTGGAATAAAAGAGGAAGATGATAAATCCTACCTCGATCACCGCTCTCCAGACATTTTTCTTCATAGCAAATACCGGCTCCTTGGCAGAGCCCTCGGCTGGGGGCACCACCGCTCGTTCTCGTGGGAATACTAGCAAGCAACAGCGGCGATTTTTCAACAGCTAGGACGCGGGACGCTTCCCATACAGCCATTCCAGCAGAAACGCGACGCCGATGCCGATGAGAAGGACTGGCCAGACCCAACGCGTATCGACCTGGATCATGCGCACGCCTGAAAGCAGAAACATAACGCCACCGATCAGAAATAGTGGGCCAGTGATAGCACAGTGAACCATCGGAGTGGTGCAGCCAGGCAAAGAGACGGTCAACACGGCTTATCTGAGCTCGTTGACCCGGTGAGCCTTGGCTTTGAAGGCCGGTAAGCTCAAGCCCGATCGCGTGCGCTGACACCGTATGCATTTAAGACATCGCGCAAGGTCAGGATGCCTTCCAACTTATGCAGATCCGCACGGCTCACCACGGGCAGGATTTCGATCTGGTTTGCGCCCATGCGTTCGAGCGCCAAATCGAGCCCTTGGTCGGCGTGGACGTGCGGAAAATACTGGGCATCCACCAGTTCACCGAGCTTCTTATCCGCGCCTTCAGCCAGCTCTCCCTCCAGCCTCGCAAAGTTGATAACACCAATGACACCTCGTCGATCCGTCACCAGCCACGCTCGGACTTCGCTCGCGCGAACTTGTTCCAGGGCGTCCCGAACCGTGATCTCGGCAGGCAGCAACAGGCTCGCAGTTTGCATGAGTTTGCTTACTTGACGACGCCCATTTTGTTGACGCGTCGCCGCCGTGGGCAGGTGTATGCCATCCTGCACTGCCAGGGCTTCGTAAATGGGTTCCCGCTGCAATCGTGAAGAAATAAAAAGGCTCACCATATTCGCAATCATCAGCGGGACGATCACCGCATAGTCCTGCGTCATCTCGAAGATCATCAGCACGGAGGTCATGGGAGCGCGCACAATACCGGCGAAGACTGCGCCCATTCCGACCAGCGCGTAGGCGCCCGGCGTCGCAGTGTGAGCGGGGAACAAACCATGTGCTAGGGTCCCTACGGTACCTCCCAACATAGCGCCGATGAAGAGGGCGGGACCGAAGATACCGCCTGCGTTGCCCGAGGCATAACTGGTAGTAACGGTGAGAAGCTTCAGAACCACCAGCAGCAACATCATTTTGAACGCCATATTTCCGTTCAAAGCGTCGCCGACGTATCCATAACCGACTCCCAGAACCTGCGGCACAAACCAGCCGATCAGCCCGACCAGCAACCCGCCCGCCACTGGTTGGAACCAGACCGTTTTCCGCGGGAACCGCAGGAAGCGTGCCCGCATTCCTAGCAAGAGCTTCGTGAAGGCCGCCGAAACCATACCGCCGGCCACGCCGAGCACCGCATACACCGCAAACTCCGCCGGATGGACCAGTCGGTATTGTGGAACCTTGAAGAGGGGGTTGTTGCCGAGAAGAACGCGCAAAACCACCCAGGAAGTCGCCGAAGCCAGCACCACCGCGCCCATCACCGGTGCGTTGAGATCCCCCATGATCTCCTCGAGCGAAAACAGCACCGCGGCCAGAGGCGTATTAAACGCAGCTGCGATGGCCGCCGCCGCTCCCACCGGGATCAGCTTCTTTACCAGTTCAGTGCGCAGTCCGAGGAACCGTCCGAGGACGGATGCAATGCCCCCACCAACTTGAACCGAAGGCCCTTCGCGTCCCAGCGGGATACCGCTGGCAAGCGTTGCCGATGTGCAGAAAAACTTGCCGAGAACGGTGCGCAGCGTGATGCGCCCTTCGCGCGCAAAAAGCGCAGCTTTCGTCTGCGGCACGCCGCTGCCTCGCGCATCAGGAAAATAGCGATACAACAAGTAACCAATGCCCAACGAGCCCACGATCGGAAACAGGAGACGTCGCCACGGAGCGCCCCCCATCGGGTAGAGCCGCATCCCCATTCGTTCCGTCAGCAAGATGAATGTGACGACCGCCAGGCCTGTCAGCGCTCCTATGACCAGTGCCAGAACCAGAACTACCCGATCCTCATTTTGTTGCAGCTTGCCCCAGCGATGTAACAACGGTATTTTCCACCAAGGCCCGCTCGTCCTCGGAATATTTTCACTCATAGTCTCGGAAATTTCTTCCTGAAAGCATGTCTCACTTGGTTGGCTCTTAGGATATTGGCAGAGAGGAAGACGATGAACTGATTATCGTAATCACTCCCCCTTTTAAGGTCTATGGTGGTCAGTATAAAAAGATGCTCGTTCGCACGAGGACTGACCGTTAGTATGGTTTCCTGTTCCAGTTCAGCGAGATTGTATTCCTCATCCCCCTTCATATTCAGGTTGCGGGGCGGAAGACGACCCACTGAGACTAAGATTGATAGGTTCTAGAACGACAATCTGAGGAGAATCAGCAACGCAGGATGGTGTTGTGCTCTGGCAGGCTAATCAATTGGAATTCTGCCGCTGGGAGTGACATCGAGGAGAGAACTACCAGCGGCGAAATAAGACAATTTCCAAGGGAGTTGAATGCGCCCTGCGCGATAGCGGTCCGCAAGTGAGCCGCCGCTCGCGCTGCCTGAAGGGCGGTAACCGGTCCGTGTACCACAGAATACGGCCCCTGCATCACGGGAAAGAAGAAAATCATCAGGACACAAAGAACGGTCAGAACTGCTAGTTCGCGTCCGATGTGGCCAGAAATCATTGAAGTGTGACAGTCATTATATCGGAGGACTCGGCACTGATCCAAATATGGAGCTAGAGCGATTCTCCGGGTACGAAGCACCACCAAACTCTTGAGAGAACGGAGAGTTGGTTCAGGCTCGGCCGTCCGCAAGACCCAGGCCCCGAGGAAGTCTTCCGCGAAGCGGAAGCCGCGAATCTCGGAACGACGTTCAAGGAACAAGCTGAGAGATGGTTCAAAGCAGTGCAAACACGGAAGCGGAGGCCAATCAAGCCGCGTACCGCAGATGCGCGGGCAACTTATCTCTCTTACATCAACGCACAGATCGGGGAAATGCCGCTTACGTCGGTGAACAACCTCGCAGTGAAGCACCTCATTGCGAGGATGGCCTCCGAAGTGAAGAAGGACAAGCCACGTTTCTCCCCGAAGACGATCAGCAACTACGTCCAGGTTGTAAAGATGGTAGTGGCATCAGCGCTCAACGATAAGGAGGAGGAGATCTACCCAGTGAAGTGGAACCACGACTTCATGGATCTGCCAGAGGTCAAGGACCAGAGGACTCCTGTCTTTTCGGCCGAGGAGATCAACACGATCATCTCGAAGGCCGAGGGGCAGTATCAAGTCCTCTATGCCTTGCTGGCGGGGACAGGTCTTCGGATCGAGGAAGCCTTCGCTGTCCAGGTGGAGGACATCGAACACTCTGTGATCCGCGTCCGCCACAGCATGTGGAACGGCACGCTGTACTCGCCAAAAACGGCGGCCGGGCTCCGCGAGGTGGACATCCATCATTCGCTGGCCGAGTTGCTACACAATCATCTAACCGGACGTAGTACGGGATTCGACTTCAGAAGTGCAGTAGGAACACCGCTGGCTCGTTCCAACGTGTTGCGGAGGAGCCTACACAAGATCTTGGGAGAGATGGGCCGCGAGAAGTGCGGCTTCCATGCCTTTCGGAGATACCGTGTGACCCATCTTCGCAAGCAACGAGTGCCAGAGGATCTGTTGCGTTTCTGGATCGGTCACGCCGACGGGAGCGTCACGGACGGTTACTCGAAGGTGAAGGAAGATGTTGAGTTCCGCAGATTCACGGCGGAACAGGCGGGACTCGGTTTCCACACGCCCACTGTGGCACCGAAATTGCCAGTTGCACCCATTGCACCCAAAACTGCGGGTGCTGAAATCGCTCTAACTGCTTGAAGGAATTGGTCGGGGAGAGAGGATTTGAACCTCCGACCCCCTGGTCCCGAACTATGAAACTACAAACTCCAAGTGCTTTATCTGGTGTCGCTTAGGGAGCAGCCTACCTCTTTTTCTCTCGCTCAGTTGTACCGATCTTGTACCGAACGAGACGTGATCTTTGTGCGGTCGCCAAACCCGTGACGATGGAAGCTTCGCTCGGATAGGCGATGTCGGCCAACGTCAAAGGGGCGCAATTACATCCTCAGCGTTTAGCCACAAGATGCTTGCACAAATCTCTCCACGCGTAGCCGGTCCGGCGTAGAAGATCGACGTGGGTTTTTGAGAAGGGGTCGGATAGTCGTAAGCGGGGGAAGTTCGGGCAGGCAGGAGAAGCACAGCACATCACCCTGTCAGCAAGCGGAGCTGTTATTCTTGGTAACGGTCAACAGGGCGGCAAGTGACCTAGCAAGGCTCTCGAGCGCGGCTTCGTTTGGAAGTGTGACAGTGAGTCGCGGGCGGCCCTGCTCGTCGCGCTCCAGACACTCGGCGAGACGAGCTTTGAACTCGCTTGTCTTTTGCTCTGCACCGTTCCCCGGCTGATGCGGGATCATTTCGCCGAGGAATGCGAATGCGGCAGCGACCAGTTGGCCTCCAGCCTCTGCCACACGCGAGCGGCGAGCGAGCCGATCTGCCTCTTGCTGCTGGCGCTGCTTTTCCGTCTCATCTACCGCGGCATGCGCCCTCGCGCCGAGCAGCACCTCGAGGCGCTGCTTCAGCTCTTCGATGCCGGATGCGAGTGCGACCTCCCGCACATTAGATTCCATATCCAGCGCGGCGAGAGCCAGGTCATGTTTGGCCGAGAGCGTCGCCAGCAGCTTCTCCTCGATCGTCCCTTCCGTCACGAGCAAATAGACCTGCACCGGGTTCTTCTGCCCCATCCGGTGCGCGCGGGCGATGCGCTGCTCGAGAACGGCCGGATTCCACGGCAGATCGACATTAATGACGGTA